>Ga0114970_10000009_pt1 | contig 115460 bp, 121 predicted proteins | sample M_140205_XF_Meta_FD_87030 | JGI IMG/M metagenome (GOLD analysis project Ga0114970, IMG submission 87030) | Freshwater microbial communities from Lake Montjoie, Canada to study carbon cycling - M_140205_XF_MetaG | ecosystem: Environmental > Aquatic > Freshwater > Lake | place: Lake Montjoie... | reverse complement strand
TCTGCTATTTTTGCTTCTTCTTCTTCTGCTTCTTGTCTTTCTCTTTCTGCTTTTCTTGCTGCTTCTTCTTCTGCATCTTGTCTTGCTGTTTCTTCTGCTGCTTTTCTTGCTTCTTCTTCTGCTTCTTGTCTTGCTGTTTCTTCTGCTGCTTTTTCTTCTGCTTCTTGTCTTAATCTTTCTGCTTCTTCTTCTGCTTTTCTTGCTGCTTCTTCTTCTGCTTCTTTTCTTAATTTTTCTGCTTCTTCAGACAGTGGTACATATTTTATTGCTGCAGCGGCATTATCTAATCTTAAAGCTTTTTTTAAATGATTTTCTATAGTAGTGCTTAAAATAGGTGATTCTTCTGATTTTTTTACTTCTTCTGGTTTTTCTAGTTCTTCTAGGTTTTTAAAATCATCCGATATGGCTTCACTTAATTCTTTTAGTTTTTTTAATTCAAGTTCTACTTCAGTTATTTTATCTTTCTTTGTTATATCTTGTATGCTTTTTTTTTCTTCATGTAATTTTGAACGTAATTCTTTTATTTGTGTTATCAATATGGTTGTTATTGATTTTGCGGCATCTATATTTTTTTTTGCTTTTAACATATCGACTGGTGTATTTGCATTTTTTACTGCATCTAATATCAAGTTTGATGCTTCTTTTACTTTATTTGATAAATTTTGTACTGCTTTATATGGTCCTACAACTGGTAATGCTATAATGTTTCCAACTATAACTGCACTTTTCATAGCACTATTACCTAAAAATGCTAATATTGTTTTTATTTTTGATTGTTTATTAACTGCTTCTTCTTCTCCTTCATCTTTTCCTTCTCCTTCTTCATCTTCTTTTCCTTCTTCTTTTTTTCCTTCTTCTTCTTTTTCATCTCCTTCTCTTTCTTCTTCTATTTGTTTTATTGGAGGATTAATTTCGATTTTGCGAGCATTTGCAGATATACAAGCATCCGCAATATTTTTAAATTTTATATATTCTTCTTCAGATACTTCACGTTGTTTTAATTTTTTATAAGATATAAAAAATTTAATGAAAGCTATAACAACTTCTTTTTCTGGAAATTTAAGTTTATATTTTTGAATTGATGGTAGTTGTTTAATTTTTTGTATTAATTCATTCATATATGGTTTTTCATATTTTTTATTCAATACTGGTTCTGAATAATATTTTTTAAATAAATTTTTAACCTTTTGTGTTAAATTATCTTTTAATCTATTAAAGCATCGTTCATATAAGAAGTCTATTTTTTTTTGACGCTCACTATTAGATAAGGCTGTGTTTTGTTTTTTATCATTAATTTCTTTTTTTATTTTAATATCGGTTTCTTTAATATTAGAGCAGAGTGTCAAAAAATTATTACATTCAATTTTAAATTTTTTTATTTTAATTTTTAATTTAGTTTCATCTATATTTTTATCTATTTCAGTTAATAAAAGCTCAAAATCAGCGTATAATTTATTATAATCTGTATTTAATTTATCAAAATCTGAAAGTTGGCTATTTAAAGCTTTATTATCTTCTACTCCTTCGACTTCATCTTTTTCCTTCAATATGTTACTATATATTGATGCTGAAGAAGATGCTCTAATAGCTTCTAAATATTCGTTTTCTTTATCATCAAATTGTTTTTGTTTAGTTATTAATTCGGATTCTACTTTTTTTATTTCCGGTAATAATGTTTTTATTTCATTTTCTAATTCTAATTCTATTTTTTTACTTTTTAATGCTTCTGCACTAAATTCATTTTGTTTTTTTTGGGTAATTACTGATATAGCAGCAGCTTGTAAACGATTGGCCGGCGTCCCTTGTTCAGTAGTAATACTTGATTTATCTTTAGATAAAGATACTAAATCAATAGCAGCAACATTACTTATTTCATTTTGTTTTTTTTGTAATTCTTGTTTTTGGGTTTCTAATTGACTGGTTAATCTATCTATATCTCTTTTTAATATATTTTTTTCATTTTCTAATTGTCGTATATTTAAAGGTGCTACTAGTGGTCCTGGTGCTGCCGCTGGTGCCGCTCCCGGTGGTCCTGCCGCTGGTGCCGCTGGTCCTGCCGCCGCTGCTGCTGCCGCTGGTGCCGCTGGTGCCGCTGGTGCTGGTGCTACTGGTGGTCCTGGTGGTCCTGGTGCAGCTGCTGCTGGTGCTGGTCCTGTCGTAGTTGCTGCCTTTTCTTTTTCTTCTTCTCGTTTTTTTCTATCTGCTATTTTTCTTACAGCATCTTTATATAAATCATCTTGAATAATTTTTAAACTTTGATTATAGCAATTTTTAACTTTTGTAAAGGTATTATCTACCTCTATTTGATATTTTGCGGATTTTTTAGATGAATTACTTTTATTTGCTTCTTTTAGTATTTTTAATCTCTCTTCATTGAATGCTTTTGCTCGTTCTTCTTCGCGTTTTCTTCTCTCTTCAGGAGTTTCATTTTTTGGTTCATCTTTTAAATATTTCTTTTTTTGTTCTTCAGTTAATAATTGAGCATCTGGAATAATTTTTTTAGATGCAGATATAGAAAATTCACCACTATCTAAATAATTAGTTTGTAAAAGCTCTGGTATTAAAACATCTGATACGAATTTAGGTGTTAATGTTTGGTCACCACTATTTACAGAACTAGTTTCTATAAGTGATGATATACTAGAAGCTATATTTTTAACAGCATCTTCATTAGATTGTAAAAGAGTTTTTATACTATTAACAGTTCTTAAATATTCTCTTGCTAAATCGTTACCACTACCACTATAAGTTCCATCAGCATTACCATAAAAAAATATATTCAACTCCTCTAATCTCGAAGCATATTCAGGAGTTAATTCTTTATGTTCTTTTTCAAACTGGTCTTTAACCCGTGATAATTCTAAAAATTCTTTATATTTATTTACAATTGCATTATCACCATATACTTTAGGATAATGGCTTTGTAAATAATGTGTGATAATTTCGGATATATATAAATCTCGATTATTATCATCCATAATATTATTTTAGTATCTTAATTAAGAATAACAATTAAAATTTAGTGGCAATTACACTAGTTAAACACCAAATAACAAATGAAAAATTACTTATTGAATTGTATATATCATTTTTGAGTGAATAATCAAAACTAATATTCAAATCTGGTTGTTCTGCTAATTTCTTATCCATTGATAATATAAATGGAATTGTCATCAAAATACAAATAATGAAGATATGAAAAATTAAACGATTGAACCCATTAATATGAATATAGAAATAATATAACATATTAGGAATACTAATTAAAGAAATATTTGTGAATAGTTCAATAATCGGATAATAATAAATAACATTAACTAATGCAACTATGAATATGAAAAATAATATATATATAACACAATAAAATATGAATGCATATCTAAAATTATTAATCAAATTAGCATTTAGACACCAATTAATTAAAGATAATGTTATTAGTCGAATTGCTAAAGTGACGCCTATAAATACTCCTCGGTCTATTAAGTTGATTTCAACTCTCTCGGGACTTATACTTGGAACACTCTTAAATCCCTCATAAACCGATCTGAGTTTGTTTATATCAATTGCAGGTATTGGTTTATTATCAGTAGTAGGAGCACTTCCATTTTCTTTGATGATATCTTCGATATTGGTTTTTGGAGTTGAAGCTAAAAGAGGTGCAACTTCATGAACTTGATTTAAAAAAGTTCTCATAGGTGCAACAGGTTTATCGATATAATAATCTTTTCCTCCAGTTTTCTTATAATTTTGAATTACATCAAATAATTTATTGTATTTATTATTGTCAATCAATAATTTCAAATTTTCAACAACCTTCTTTCGGTCTGTTTGTGATAAAACACTCAGACTTTTAGATATCTTAGCTATTTTTTCTTGTAAATCAGCATGATAAACTCTTGCATCTCTTAGGGTATATAAGAATTTGGTTAATGTATCAGGGTCTTTCAAACCATTTACAAATTTTACATAAAAATTATAACGTTTTGAATTAAATTGTCTGACAAATGAATCAGGAATTATTAAAGACCCTAAATTAAAAACTGGTACATTTGGATTTCTAATATTAGCCAAATCTCTGAAACCATATAATAATTCTGCCATTTCTATTATAATGTTTCATTATTTATGTATATGAACCATATACTACCTATAATTATTAATGTTAATACAATACCCAATAATAAGTATGTATATAAATAATAATAATTCAAAAATATAAATCGTAGAATAAAAACACATATCAATATTATTATTACTATTATTGATATGAAAATAGGATAAATATTATAACGATTATAAATCTTTTTGTTAGTGTTCAATTTATCCAACAAAGCATTGAATTCGATATCTTGCGTTTTTGCTCCCATTGTTTGATAATAACTCAATAATAGGTTATTTAAGGGAATATAATTTGTATCGAAATATTTGAATATTGTCTGTTCTTTCAAATCTTCTTTATTGCCTATGAAATAATAATTAATTGTATTATCTTTACAATTCTCAGCTGCCATATTAATTATATATTAAGATTTTATAAATAATGTTTCTCCTAAAAACACAAATAAAATAACCACCAAAACAGGAAAATTATATGTAACTGCGTTTGTATTACTTTGCATTGTCAATAATTGTTTCGTATTCATATTATTATATTTATTACTATAGTTACAATTTATTGATAATAATTGTCGTAATTCGTTAAGGTCTATTTCATCTATGTCTTCCGTATTATAAAATTTATAATTTGATATTATTGAATTTGTAACTGCTTGCATCGATAAATCCATCTCACTATTTACATTATTTTTCAATAAATACAAACAAATATTGAAAAAATATTTGCAATAATTGCTTATTTTTATAATTTCAGTTTTATTTATTGTATTCCTTACTGTTGCAACTTTCTCTCCTATATTAACAGTAAAATTTTTAGTTATATAATCCAAAATGAACTGTTCTTTTGAATTTTTATTTAAAGTAGTTGGCATACACAAAGATTTATCTATTTTTGTTTCTATCGTATATTTAATTTTATTAATAAACAATGTATATAATTTGACTATAAATTTTACTATATTTATATTATTTTTATAAATATTACTTAATCGTGTAGTATTCGTTCGATTAATCTGAGTTTTTATTTTATTCAATTTGATATTTAAATTATCATCACTACTAATATCTGCTAAACTAGACTTACTTACATTCGAATAAACAACATATTCTATAATATCTATTAACCGTTCTTCATCATAATTATAAATATTATATAATAATATCAAATAACCATAATAATTATCATTAGTATCAAGATTATTAATAAACTTAGTATCACTAATATAAGTCGTTATATCGGTTCCTAAATTAAAAGTATTAAACACAGTAGAAACATATGAAATAAATTTATTGGTATTAGGATTAACAACACATATCGCATCACCTCCTTTATATATTGCTTTGCATAAATCTTGATTATCAAAATTATTACTCATCGAGGTTAAAGTATTGAGAAGAATAATCATAATCATATTTATAAAAATCACATTATTATTATCAGAAATACCTGACATTACTTTAAAAGGATAAGTAATTATAGAATTATCTGTAGAAGTATAATAATCATTTTCATTTAATTTTGTGAATGTAATTGCTGGAGTTACTTTTATTCCACTTGAAATATTTTCTGCAAATTTAATACGAATATTAGAATATGTAACACCTACAATAGTGATAAAAGAATATTCATTATTTGAGTCGTCAGTTATTGTTGTTGGCATTTCAATATAATTGTCAACAATATCAACATTAGGCGGATTAGGTGATATATATATATTTTTCGGAGTATCAGTTGAAATCATAAGTTCAATGTAATCAGAACCTGATAATTTAGGTAATCGATATAATTCTGCTATATTTATGGTATTAAGCTCATTTTTAATAAAATTGTTAAAATTTGTATCAATATTCATATTAACAATAGTATCACTATTTATACTTTTGATGTCAGTATCGATATTTGAAACAATTTGAGCATTATTTCTAAAATTATTTTTCTGAATATTTGAATAATTATTATATATTTCACGAAGTAAATTATAATATTTAAGTTTGAGTTTTTTAACATCCCTAAAATTCAAAACTTCTAATCTATCTATGAATTTGTAATATTGATATGATTTGTAATATATATATAAATTTGAATATCTATGATAATCTGAACGAACGGTAATTTTCAAATTATTTTTATAGGTAAAATATAAATTATCCACTGGAAATTTATTAATACTTGTGCTCGTAAATTTATCAATATTTTTATAAAAAAATTTAAATATTTCTATATTTGTTTGTGTCGGCGCACTAATACCATTGAAATAAACGGTATAATCACTTTTAATTTTATTTTTGTCATTGACATTAATCTCTGGTAAATTTCTGATATTAGTATCAATTTCTGCTAATTTTTCTATGATATTATCAGAACTCAAATTTCTTATTTGACTGTTTATTGTCGGTCTTGTAATGATAATATCATTTTCAATTTTATTATAAGTCTTATGGGAGTTTGTAAGAATATTATAAAAATTTTGACCATTCGAAGTATCCAAAATTAAATTTAGTTTAGTATTGACGACAGTGACATCACTTTTATAATTTGCACTAGGTTCATAAATTATATATTTATTAATATAAGTATTATAATATTGAATAGCATTGAATATTGTCAATATCGTTATCAATGATATTAAATATATCATACAAACGAATAACATCTGATTTTTATCAGAATAGTTATAATAAACAAGTGCAATAATAATAATCAAAGCAATTATAAAAATATGTAAATAATTATTCAAACCACTCATATTAAAGAATACATCTATTACAGTTATTTTATCTTTCAAACTAGTATTTATAGAATTCGTATAATTATTATAACGTTCTGTATAATAATTAAGTTCTGTTTCATAATTTTTGATGTCTCTATAATAACGGTCGGCTATTTCTTTTTGTATTTTATAGGCCGGGTCAGTATTCTTAACATTATATTTAAAGGTGTCTATTATGTCGGGTTTAGTTACAGGTAAAGGTTTTATTGGTGGTGCTTGTTTATATATATCATTGAATATATTAATATTATTCACAGAATTTAATTTAATATTATTGATATATGTTTTATCAATGTATTTGTATAAATAACCAGAAACAATAAAAACAAACGTAACAATAAAATAGGTTATCAATTCTTTATATTTGGTATCTGGATTAGCTGCAATCAATAAATCGAATGGATATTTAAAAATCAACATAATAAAAATCAGAACATAAACTAATGTCAGTAATGTAGAATTTGAATTGGGTGTAAAATCAAACCATAAGAAACTTTTACATAAATATGCGATTGGTATCAATATAATAATAATAAAAACGATTAGATAATTATTAGTGCAATTCGGCAAGATTTTATGACAATCCTTGCATAAACATTCTAATATTTGTTTTGGTAATGAAATAGCCTCGCTAAAACTACATAATTCAGGCAATCTATCTATAAAATTATCGTAAAAATAAATACCATAAGCAATTATGAACATTATTGTTATGAATGTCATTGCAATTTTTAACAAATAATTGAAATAACTTTTATTAAAAATGTCCTTAAATAGGTAATTATTATTATTATAAACCTTAAAGCGGTTAGTTTCGCATTCGATTGTTTGAATATTATTAAATTTGGAATTAAACGTGCCATAATTATAATTATATGTATATTTGAAACTAAAGAGCCCAATATTATATAATTCGTCAATAAGAAGAATTATAATAAAAACCATAGTTATTACTATCGAAATATTTGTGATAATATTGAGTTTATTTTTAATTTCCATTTTCTATATAATAGAAACACATTATAATAATTATAATATGTCCTTATGGATAAATTTTAAAAATAATTTTAAAGAAATTATATCAAACATTGAAGAATATAATTTATTATTACATACTTATGCAAAAATAGAATATAATCTTTTATTGTTTTCTTATATAGGATTTCCAACAGAATTATTTATAGACGAATTGATAAAATTGAAATTCAATATTATCAATTTGAACAAAAAAGAATTGATTTGGAACAAGAACATTATTTATTATGAAAATCAGTATTTTCTTGAAATCGACTTGAATAATCCGAATATGCCAAATAATTATTCTTTTTTTACTGAAATGATATTATTTATAATAAAAAACAAGCCAGTGATAAATGATAAACATTTGATTGTAATAAAAAACATAGATAAACTTGATGATTATTCATATGCATTTCGAATAATCTTGGAAAAGTTTTATAATAATGTTTATTTTATATGCACCACGAATAAAATATCGAAAATCGAATCACCAATAAAAAGCAGGTTTTCATTAATAAGACTGAGACTTTTCACAATAGAAGAAATAGAATTCATATTAAAAACTTATTTGAATAATCATAATAAAATTAAAGTTCTAAATAGAAACATAATTTTTCATATTTTTATTTTACAGGTTTATATGAACGAACCGTTATTGATTACGGAAGATTTTTGTAAATACAATTATCCACCCATTCACAATTTTATTAATTCGAAATATGATTTACAAGACATTCGACAATTTTCATATAAATTATCTCAATTTAATCTGAGTATAGTTGATATTATAACAGACATCTTAAAAATTTATAATGATGACCATAAAAAAATGGAGATATTACGAATAGGAGCCGAAATAGATTATTTATTAACAACTTCAAATAAAGGAAGAGAACCTATATTTATAGAAAATCTATTATGCCAAATTTTAATATAAAAAAAATGATAATAATAATTAAATAATCAATTATGAATTTTTGCGAAGTATGTTACAATATGAAATATATAAAAACAAATGCCGATAAAAAAATGGTATATTACTGTAAGCATTGTTCATTCGAAAAAGATGAAGAAAGCACAACCGCTATAAAGATATCCGAAACTATCTATACCGAAGACGAATTATTATATAACCAACACGTTAATAATTATTTACGATTTGACCCTACTTTAAGGAGAATTAGAGACGATGCTATTAAATGTACTAATTGTGATATTCCAGACGAAAAGAGGCAAATCATACCTATTAAATATCATCCGTCTCATATGAAATACTTTTATGTGTGCGATAACTGTGGCTTCACTTGGAGAGAAAATAAAAAATGATTTTAATTATATAAGAAACAATCCAAAGAAATAAATAATGGCAGAAAACAATAAAGTTCCCTTTGATGATTGTATTAAAGTTTTTGCTTCATTAGATAACAAAAAAATAAGCAAAATGATTATGACTAAATATGAATTCAATTTAATTATTAGTCAAAGAACTGTCCAATTATCTCAAGGACATCCGCCTTTCGTTCCCGTCGATAAAACTATTAAATCTAATATGGATTTAAGGAAAGTAGCATTAGAGGAATTGAAACAAGGCAAAATACCTTTTATAATCAAACGTCCTTTGCCAAATGATAAATATGAATTTGTGAGAATTCGTGATTTAGATTTGAGTGCAGTTAAATATATGATTGATTTATAAAGATAGATATATAAAAAAAATTTTATTATTATTATATAATGCTATATTCTATTATTTTGGCCTCTACTTTAGAAGGTGGTATTGGTCATAATAATATTATCCCTTGGAATATACCAGAAGAGATGCGTATTTTTAGAGACGTCACATCAGAAACAAAAAATTATAAAAAAAATGTCTTGATTATGGGTAGAAAGACATGGGAATCGATAAATTGCAAACCTCTTAAAAATCGATTAAATATTGTTATAACCAGTGATAATAATTTCATAAATTCTGATAATGTCAAGAGTTTTAGCAATATTAAAAATGCTTTTGAGTATTGTCAAAAACGAATAGATATTCATAAAGTTTTTGTCATTGGCGGAAAAATGATTTATGATTTATGTTTCAATAAATATTCTGATAATATTGAAAACGTCTATTTGACAATTATAAATAAAAATTATAATTGCAATACAAAAATAAATTTAAAAATCATTCTGAAGAATTATGAAGCTTTAATTGATGATGTTATCTTTCATAATGAATTTTTACATATGAAAATGATAAAAAAACCACCTCAAGCACAATAAATACCGGGTTTATCAAAACAATCTTTAATATCGTCTTGTGAAAATTTATGCATATTGATACAATTATTTAAAATCTCATTGAATACAGGCACATGTCCTTCTAATTTTTTAATATTAAAAACAGCATCTTGTAAATATTCGAGTGCTTTGTTATAATCGTTTTTTTTATAATATACTAGACCAACTAAATGCAGAAATTCGGGATTGTTTTTTCCGTTTTTGTTGTGAAAGTCTAATATATCTTCGATTGTTGTTTCGTTTTTATCAAATTTATTATATAAATTAACCATTTCAACAAAACTATTATTTTGTATTTGCTGGTTTGTAGGATTGACCGTTGATATAAATAATCCGAGTTTTGAACCTTCCAAAAACATATGCTTATTTAATACATATGATTGCAAATCATTTCTATTATCATAAATATATTTAGATAAACTATTTTTGATTGTGAATCGTATTTTCTGTAAATAATTATATAACTTATCAGCGGTCGCCGGTGTTACGAGATATGAACTTTTAGATAATAAAATTTTGAAATTAATTGTTGATAGTTCTATATCAAGTCGTTTAGTACCATTATTATTAGAAATACAAGTAAATAATATATCATATTCTATTTTATTTATTAAGAGTTTCAGAAAATCGTTGAAATTATTAATAAAATCGTCTAATAATAATACATCATCTTCTAATATTAGATTATGTTTATTTGTGCTGTTTTTAATTATTTCATATGCATTTTTATGTTTCAATAAATTTGAAATCTGTGCTAAATTAAATTTATTCTGAAGTTTCTTAAAATCCTCATCTTCGATTTCTTCAGTCAAATCAATACTTTTATTATATTCTGCTAAGTTTTTTTCAATATCTTGTATTGTTGGTGTTTTTATATAAACTATATTACTTTCTATTTTTTGGGCTTTCATAAGATTGCGAATTTTGTTTGTAGTTACATCAATTGATTTCGCTCTCATGGGTAGATGGTCCGATTTAATAACATAAATATTTATCATTATATAAAAATAATTATTTCATATTCTTAAATACTTAAGAATTATTTAAACTTGCGATAGTTAATTCTAACGCCGATATTCTTTGTGTAACATCCGGACGACCTTCGAGAGCGGATAAACGGCCATTTACATCATCTAAAGTAACCGGAGGACGACCTTCGAGAGCGGCTAAACGTTCATTTACATCATCTAAAGTAACCAGAGGACGAGCTTCGAGAGCGGCTAAACGTCTATTAACGTCATCGACAGCTACTTGAATACGGGCTTCTAAAGCTGCTAGGCATTCATTAACATTAGTAATGGTAACCTGAGGACGACCTTCGAGAGCGGCTAAACGGCCATTAATAACATCATCTAAATTAGCGACATTGCCAGAAGAAACGACAGGAGGAGCAATAGCACCACCTTCTAATTTGGTTACTCGTTCTTGTAATAAGGCTAGAGTTCGAAAAACTTGATAATTTTCCATTTAATATAAATGTATAAAAAAAAATGATATGATTATTATATATACAAATATAGATATGATTATTCCAATTCGTTGTTTTACTTGCTCTAAAGTTATTGCAGATAAGTACGATTATTATCATGTAGAAAAAAATAAATTAATTGCAGCGACTACTATAGACAATAATACAACCGATGCAGACCTTAAATTTTTTAGCGATATTCATACAAAAGAAATTTTAGACAATCTAGGATTAATTCGATATTGTTGTCGCCGTAGTTTAATGTCAGCCGTCGATATGATGGATGTAATATAAAAATTATAAAAAGAAATTATAGAAATGGATATCACCGAATTGAATATCGGCTTTATATATAAAAATACTATGCAAACAATTATCGATATAATTAATGAGGTCTTTACTTTTATTAATAATCCATCTACTTATAAGGAGTTTAAAGAGATTTTTTTCAAAAAAGAGCGATTATTTTACATTGGTATAATTTTTGTTATATTATCTTTTGTTATATATTTTATAGACGGAGTTTCAATATAAATAATGTGGTATTATAATTATTACGTAGCCATATTAATTATTGTCTTAATATATTTCATTATATCATATCAAAATATTAATATACTGGTATCTATAATTATTATCATCATTATTAGTTACTTTTATATTAATAAAATTAGGGATTATGATAACACAAATAATAAAAATTTTAAAAACAAAATAGCGGCATTAAATGAAGACATTAAATATAGACAATATATAACCGATAATAACAACTATTATCTTAAAAAATTCCCCGAAGAAATTAAATATTTATATAAAGATAATGTTTTATTGGACATAGTATTGAATATTAGATTTATCAAAAGATATGATTTAGAAAAATACACGAATATTTTATTTCACATAGACAAATTTTATAAAATTTATATGTTTATTCTCGGTGGTAGATATGATATTCAAAAATACTTTAATATTTTTGTCGATATGCGAAATATGATTATTCGTGAAATGTATTCGATATATATAATTCTTCCAGGTAAAATGAAATATTATTATGGTTTTAGTTCTTATGATGAACTCAAAAAAAGTATTAATAATTTTATGGAATATTCAGCTAAATTAATAAAAATAATAGAAAGATATGGATATCAAGAAAAAAACGTTTATCATTTATCCGACATTAAATATAAACCTTATGAAGATAATAATAAGAACGATGTATTTTAAATAAATGAACGTTCAGTTAATGCAGCTGTCGGAAATTGATATTGATTTGTATAATTCAAATCACTGTATAACGTCGCACTAGCATAATTTCCTAAACCTTCACCGCCACTTCTGGAACTTCTTGAGGTTCTTCTGGAACTTCTGGTTTTTATTGAATCATAATTATTTTTAAATAATTTAAGAAGTATTCTTATAAAATTACGCATTGACACTATTTTTTTTTTCGTTAATATTGGATCACCTCCACCATTTATAAGTAAATTGTTAAATTCATTCATATCTACAAATTTTGCTAAAGAAGATACTTTTGTCATTATTCTATAATATATAATACTTTTTTATTATTAGTAAGTAAATAATATAATGACTAGTATTATAAATATAAGTCCAAAAATTGTCATAGATGGTTACACATCTAATGAACCTTTTGTAAAATTTACACAACTTTATGAATGGAACAATAGTAATAACTTCTGTTTGTCTGTTGAAAATGGATATACAAATCTCAACAAAGTTATTATTGATGGTAATAACAATTCTTCGAATATCTTTATGAGTACTTTAAATTCGAATATGATTTTTGGTGTAAAAGGAACTACAGCAAATTATATCTTCAAAAATTCCAATAATGAATTGATGCGACTTACAAATAGTTCTTTAGGTATTGGAACGTCAATGCCTAATTATAAATTAGATGTCAATGGAAGTATTAATTGTATTTCATTGTATAAAAATAATATTGAATTAGATGATATTTATTTGAAAATTATTGATAATTATTGGATTGCAAAAAGTAATAATATTTATCTCAATTCATTATCTAATGTTGGTATCGGAAATTCACAACCGTTAGGAACATTACATTTGGGTTCAATTAATTCTATTAGTGATGCATCAATTATTATCTCCAAATTTAATATTAATTCTATTGCACGAAATTTTAAATTTGGTTATGATACTAATTTTAATTTTGTTATGGGCGATTTCGGCGATGGAACAACTCAAACCTGGAAATCACAATTTTATATTAATTCAAACGCACCTAATAATGCTTTTGTTATTTTGAGTAATGGCAATATAGGCATCGGAACAAATGAAGGTGTAAATAAATTAAATGTTAGTGGTTCCGTTAGTGCCACTTCATTTATTGGTGCAGGGACAAATATTACTAATTTGAATTATAATAATATTACAGTAAATGCTCCAAATTTATCAAATTTAAATAATTGGGTTTATACTTCTTTGAGCGCAGGCGCTGGAGCTGTTTTATATAACAATAATGTTCGCACAGTTGCTATAGGTAAAACAACAGCTAATACTAATTATTTATTAGATGTCAATGGCAGCATTAATGTTTCGTCTATTTTTTTTAATGGTGTTGATATCGCAAACATTTATCCAAATAATGCGCAAATCGCATCAACTTATTTAACTATAGAAAATGCTAAAATTTATAATGCCTGGGTAAAACAAGGTGTCAGTTCTGCAGGTACTACAGTCAATCGATTAATATTAAATCCTGATATTCAACATTATACCGTTATTTTAGGAGTTGAGTATGACACATCTGTTGCTATGAAATTAGATGTTTATGGTCAAATAAGAGCTAACAAAATAGCAACAGATAATAGCATAGATATTAAAAATATTCCTTGGGGAAACATTATTAATCAACCTAATTATTTATTAAAATCAGACACTGACAGCTATTATTACACAAAAAATTATATGGATACAACTTATTCAAATACTTTTTCTAGAAATATTTCAACTGTATATGCAACACAAAGTAATTTAGATAAATTAAATGATTCTTTGAAAAATGTTTATAGTGCTGTTACACCTCAATTATTAACTAATGTAGCAGGACTAATCGGGTCAGGTAATATTCAATTTTATTATAGTAATAGTCTTGGTATTCCTTATTATTATAATACTGCTCTTGCTAAAGATGCAACAAGTTTCGGATTTGGCACAAATTATACCAGTGATAGTCGAATAACAGTTGATGGAACAATTACAACTACTTCTTTAAAAGCTACTAGTAATATTTATGAAAATAGTCAATTATTAAGCAATATTTATATAAATTCTAATGTATTGTTTTCAAATGTTTTACCTTATTACGATACTATCGTAGAACGAAAAAGAGCTTTTTATACTGGCGTAAATTTGTATCCTCCACCATCAATTTCTATCAATTCCACTACTTATTCAGGGACTATAACAAATTTACAATATGGTAATGGGTTATATAGTGTTAATACATCTACAAAAGTTCAAAATACTAGTGAAACAACCACTAATAATATTTTTATTAATAATGCTAATTTATGGATTACTCCAGAACATTATACATTTATTGCACCTAAGTTAGGTAATAACAGTTTTAATGCAAGTTCAGCTTTAGGCACTCAATATATAACTACGCAATTGAATATTGCAGGAGAAAGTCTTTCTATTCCTGGTCATTGGATACAATTATATTATTCAGAAACATTTATTTTATCTAAACTAGAAATTATTGGTGAAACAAATCAAGCAAGTTTACCTAAAAATATAACTATAGTAGGTCTAAATAATGATAATCTTATTACGGTAGCAGGTAGTGTAACAACATATGATTGGATTAAACTAGTCGATTCATATACAATTCCTAGTGATAGTTATACGATATCTGCTAATGCTTTGTATAAATCAGTTGTTATTGATATACCCAACAATGTTACAGCCTTTAAATACTATAGATTAATAATATCACAAGTTTATTCCGCAACTACTGCAAAAATTTATCAGCTTAAATGCAGTGGCTACGAACCCAAAAAAGAATGGAGAAGTTCTGGTTCTAATATTTATACATTTTCCAATATTTCTATTAATACTATTGATAATGTTTCTCCATATGTTCTAAATATTAATGGTAATGTATATTCAAGTTCTAATTTATATGTAAATTCAAACATTGGTATCGGCAATACAACACCATTGGCTAATTTACATATAGGTAATGTCAATTTTGTTTCAGATGGTACTATTGTTATTTCTAAAAGAAAAACTGGCGGAGACACTAGAAATTTCAAATTTGGATATGATGATAATTTTAATTTCGTCATGGGTGATTATGGTAATTCAACTGCACAAACTTCTAAAGCTCAATTTTATATAAATTCAAATGCTCCATCTAATTCTTTTATTATTGATAGTATTGGTAATATTGGTATCAATACAAATTCTACAGCTACATATAAATTAAATATCAATGGTCCTGTTTTTCAAAATGGTGATGTTACTACAACTTCAAACATCTTTTATAATAGTATCTATACATCTAATGATATTACTGTTAATTCGAATATTACTGCTGGCTTAAATATTTATACTACAAATTTACTCGTTTCGAATGTCACTAATATTGGTGGTATTGTTACAATGGCTAGTAATGTAGGAATAGGAACCACCACAAATTTTAACGGGTCTTTAACAATTAATTCTGCTATTAATACCTTTGGCATTTGGAATAGTTCTATAAATTTAAATACATCAAATTATATAAATAGTTTCATTGGTAAAAATATTACTAATGGTTTTATTACTAGATATTATCACGTAAATGACAATAATTCAAATAATTATCTTACTTGGATTTCTTCTGGACAAGCAACAAATATTTTAACATTGACTTATAGCAATTGTATAGGAATAGGCATTACAAATCCTCAAGGACTTTTTCAAATAGGTAATGGAGGTAAATTTAGAATTGGTACTGCCGATAATGATTTCTCTATTTTCGGAATTAATAATAATGATGACAATAATAATACAAAAATTCATTTAATTGGAGGAACAATCAAAACAATTAATTATAATACAGGTGGAGGAGGACATTTTTTTAATGTTGCAGGTGCTGAAATGATGCGCATGGATAGTCTGGGAAATATAGGAATTGGAACAACAAATACCAGCAGTACATATAAATTAATAGTTAATGGTTCTATTTATTCTTCTAATAATGTTTATATTAATAGTAATATTAGTATTGGTTCTATATCTTCTCAAACAGATGGAAATTTGATGATAGCAAAACGAGATGTTTCTAATAACAACAAATTAACAAAAATAGGATATGATTCAAGTTTCAATTTTATTATTGGTGATAATACAACTTCTTCGACATGGATAAAACAATTTTATATTAATAATGCTGCACCTGATAATTCATTATTAATTAATTCTTCTGGTTATGTTGGAATTGGAAATTCAAATCCTCTCGGATTATTACACATCGGCAATACAACTATTAATAATGACGGTATTCTAATAATATCTAAAAGAACAAGTCAATTAGCAACAAGAAATTTCAAATTTGGATATGATACCGATTATAATTTTATTTTAGGCGATTACGGAGATGCAAGCACTCAAAACTGGAAATCACAAATTTCTATTAATTATAATGCTCCTCAGAATTCTCTGATTATTAATTCAAATGGTAATATGGGAATTGGAACAACTGTAGCCAGTGCAAAATTAACTATTGCAGGTGACACAACTATTATAGGTTCTTTATTACAAACTGCACCAGATGCAACACCTACCAGAAATACATTCTCAGGTATTGTAGGAATTGGAACAACAAACGCAGAAGCCTATGCTTTAAATGTTAATGGTATTGCAAAAATAAGTAATTATTTATATACACAAAATATTTCAAATAATTCTAATTTTATATTAAATGGTAAATTAAAACTCGGCACTGGTGTTACCGATACTTCCGGCCCAGATGGATATAATGTTTATATAAATTCTATGACTGCTATTAATGGTCAAATTCAATTGACAGGTGGTTCTTTATCACATGTAGGAGGAGACTTTACATTAAATTCAACATTAATTTCTATAAATTCAAGTACAAATATTGATGCTAGATTAATAATAACATCAAATGTTGGAATTGGCACGAGTATATCAACTAGCTTAACAAATATTTTACAGGTAGGAGATGGAGGTCGATTGAGAATAAGTAATGGTATAACTGATTATACAACAATCGGAACAAATAACACAAGTGGCACAAATACTAGTAATACTCGAATTATGTTAAAAGGTTTTAATTATACAGCTACGACAGAACAGGGTAATGTTGAACTTTATACAACAACTACGGGTAAGTTTTTATTTTATACAGGAGGTCAAAATTCAGCAGGCAATGAATTATTGAGAATAGATGCAGGAGGAAATGTAGGAATAGGTACAACAAATGCCCAAAATTATAAATTAAATGTGAATGGTGGTAATGTTGGTATTTCAAATGAATTATATGTAACAGGCAAAATCAAAGAAGAGAATAGTTATCTATTCGAAACTTATGTTAAATTAAATAATCTGAGTAATTTGTCGATTACCAATCTTAATTTAAATAAAAAATTTGGATATATTTCAAATACAGGGCTTACTAGTGCTTTTACTTTTAATAGTGTGACTTATTATAAACATGATATATATTTAGAACCTTTAGTTAAAAAATTAAATAAAACAGTTGGAGCAGCAACAGTTAATTATAGAATTTTTAATATTAAATGTTTTTCACCAGATGGTATTTTCGAAAATCCAAATGGAAATATTAACGGTAATCTTAATGTTCTACAATATGATGTTTATATGTCATTCAGTCCAATAACATCTACAGTGAGTTTATCAGAAATTAAATCAGATTTAAATATAACAGCTATAGGAATTCCTGAAAACCTTTCTTTAAATAACATTCTACCAGGATTGATGACATTATTAAGAACTGATAATATCAATTACTTGTCGATAGTATCAAAATATAGTAATTTAAATATAAGTTATATAATTGAAGATTATTTGGGATAAAAATATGGAACAAATTATTGAATATATGAATAATAGGAATTATCACAATAAAGGAAAAATAATATATCACAATAACTTGACGTTATTAGAAATACAGGTATCATTATGTAAATTGTTAAATGAATGTTATGTTTTTATGGAATTCAAACAAGACGCATATACGGCATTTCAATTATATAAAAAAAATTTATTTGGTTTTGTCAAACAAAACAATAATATGATATATATTTGGAAAATTAAATAAAGTTTTTTAATAATAGAATGATTTATTATATATTAGTTGTTGTATTATTAATATTATTAATAATTGCTATTATTTATTATTTAAATTATCAAATAGAACAGTTCGCCGTAACTCCTGCTGCTACAACTCAGCAATTATATCCATTAATTACCAGACCTGAATATATATCAGTAATTCAATTATATGATAAAATCAGATTATATGATATTTATATAGGTTATGGCGAACAATATGAAAACCCAGAAGTAGATGATTCCATTATCGCAATGTATAGTTCATTTACAAATGCAACAGATACACAATTTTTAACTATTTTAAATAATTCTTATACTGGTTCTACATTAAAATTTACTCCATCAACGTTATTAAACAAAGATTATATATTTATTGATTTACCTGATGATAATAAAAATAATTTTCTATTATCTGGAATTGATATAACTTATGATATTAGTAATAGAGGTGATAATTATATCATAAATGCAAATACTTCAAATATTTTTGATATAGGCACTGTAAATATTAAAAGAGATAATCCGTTTGCGAATGTTCAAATAATACCTATGATGGTAACTCGTCAATCAATTACTACTAATATTGTAACATATCATTATGTTCCTGATACTAATATATCATTATATTGTAATTTATTTTTAATAACAAACTTAAAACTACCTCAATCGATTTATATTAAATCGATTAAATTATATTTTATACCAACTAAAACAGTTGTTGAAATTTCAAAAAGTAGCACTACAATTAATATATTATCTGCTAGACCGGCTGAACAAATATCTATTTCATTACCTGATACCAATATTTATAGTGTTACTACTGATAAAGAAAGTAGTTGTAGCACATTAGAAAAAAATTATAACAAATTATTAAGATTAAAAACACCATGGGCTATATATAATCCTTCTAAGGTAAGTTCTGATAATTTAAGTGTTTTACCAGATGAATATGGAAGAAGTGTTAGAAATGCAACAATAACAGGAACAGGAATTTCAAAAAAAAGAGATAATAATATAGATTATATAAGCGGAACAACAAATACTTCCATTTTATTTCCCCGAGGTTCTTTTCCATGGAATTGTACAGTATGTGCTATAACAAGATATAATGGCACAAATAATAATAAAATATTGACAATTGATGGAGCAGGATATCAAGTTGCTATCGGACATAATTCGGGAATTTCAGGAATAGTAACAGATTATGATAATCCTATAACTGACAGAAGTAGTACATCATTGCCTTCTGGTTGGGTTGTTACATGTTTTAAATATTCTTATTATTCCAAATTATTAAAAAAAACTATTATTATTAATAATGAACAAGTAGCTATTTCACAAATAGAACCAGAAGATATTCCAGATAGTGCTTACTTTAGAGATATTATTATAGGTGGTCTAACTGAAGGGGAAACAACGAATGAGAAACGGGATGCCCAAGATTTGTTATATAATACAATATTACAAAAAAATATACCAACAGATATAACTAAATTACCAAAAGAACTTTTAATAAGAGAAGATATTGATAAATTATTACCAATACAATTAAGAACTCCTGATTATGGAGATTTAAATCATAGACATAGAGCTTATTATGAAAATAAATTATTGATAAATAATTTATCAAATCCAGGTAGTTGTTCGGATTTTAGTTTAGCATATTTGATGATATGGCACACTACATTATTAGACAATGAATTATTAATTGTTTCGGAAATGTTGAATAATTATATAAAAAATGGTGTTGGTGCAACACAACCAATTGTTTCACCAACACCTTTACCACCTACGAGGGTAATTATAAAAAATGGTTCTACTGAATTACATGCAGCAGAATCAGCAGTAGCTATTAAAAATTTAAATCCTAGTATACCTATACCAAACGGAAGATATTGGATAAAACCAGCAGGAGCAACTAAAGCCGTACGAGTTTATTGCATTATGGATGACGCTTGTGATGGTGGTGGATGGATGTTAGCAATGAAAGCAGCACCTGGAAGTACTGAATTTAAGTATTATTCAAACCATTGGACTACAAATACTGAATTAATACCATCAGATGATATAGATTTAGAAGCTCCAGATAGTTTATTTATGGATACAACTAAAGATGCTAAATATGATATATATAATACTTTTCAAGTTAAAGATTGTATGGCTATTTTTGATAGTCGAGAATTTAATTCAATTATAGTAACAAATAAATGTCCTATAACCGAGAGTGATAAATACACTGACCCAGAAAGAAAACATTATGGATGGAGATGGCTAATTAATGATTTTAATTCTGCAACTCGAATTACATTAAAAGATTTTTTTGCTTCTAATAAAAGAAATTTTCTTTATACATGTAGAAGTCAAGTTGCTGCGGAGATAAGTACCTTACAAAACTATATGAGAGATAATGCAGTTGGAGGGAAATATATGCTATATACTGATTTTCAAAATTCTATTATTGGTAACACTAGTAGAAGTGGAGGAGCTTCTGCTGTTCCTCCTTATAATAGTTTAATATGGTCAACACAATCTGAATATTTGTCATATGGGTTTAATGTTTATTGTACAAAATGGGAACATAAAGTTAGATGGGGTGGCACTTTTAATGAAAATTTAATTTTTAAGCCTGATATTTCTTTTTCCAATGACATTTCAGGAGGTATTGGTATGGAATATAACAATTATAGTGCAGGAGACGGTTTACAATGTTGTCCAGCAACAACAGGATTAAATAAATCATTGAGTTTTAAATGGTTCATTAGATAAAAAAAATATTATTTATAATAAAATATGAAATATACTTATTTAAGTATTTTAACATGTATGATAATACTAATACTAATATTATTATTTTTTATAATTTTAACTATTATTAATAATAATAATAAAACCATTGAAACATTTATTGTTCCTGAAATTGTTTATCCTATTATTAATTATGCAAATATACGAACAATACCATTGAGTAGAAGTTCTTCTTTTTATGGTATATATGTAGCTAAAGCTGAACAATTCGAAGAATCATCAAAAAAAGATGATATTATTTATGCTTTTAGTTCATTTAATGTAACTGGTAATAGTAAATTGTTATCTGTATTAAATAATAGTAATATAACTAATCCTCCTATCATATTAACACCATCAACAAATGAAGGTCTTGATTATATATATTATGATTTACCCGAAGATACTAATGAAAAATATTTATTAAAGTATATTAAAATAACGTATGATATTGGCGATGCACGTTCTTTAAATGAAACAGAAGAGAATTATTATAAAGATTTATTTGATTTAACTAGTGTAAATTTTTTTAATCCAAATCCTTTTTCAGTAGCTGAAAAATTGAATGCAGAAAGAGAAGTTACGATGCATCAATTTCAAGGAAAACTTAAAGTTATTGTTCTATATGATTTTAATACTAATGCACGCCCTGTTTTATATTCAAATATAGCTTTAGTAACTAATATTAAATTAAACTCTAAAACAACGCCTATAAAAATTGTTTCTATTATATTATCTTTTAACAATAATGTTGATGGTGATTATTATTTAGATGATTCTCAAACAAATATTGTAAATATGATATCACAAAATGAAACGGAAGCTATTCCATTTCCAGTTATTCCTATAGCAAATATGGAGGATGATGCTAATATTATATTAGCATACAAATATTATAAAATTTTAAAACTTAAAATACCATGGGCTATATATGATCCTGTCATTACAAATACAGGAGGTGTTGCTAATCGGGTAAAAGATGCATTAGGAAGAGGTGTAAGAGATGGTTCTATAACTGGAACAAGTCATTCAATAATGAGAGATGACAATAACGTAAATTATTTAAATGGAACTGTAGAAACAAAAATTCAATTTCCATATGGTTCTTTTATGTTTGAATCAGGTTTTACATGTTGTTCTATAACAAAATATACAACAACTCAAAATAGAAAATTTATATTATCAACGAATGATTTAGCAATAGGACATTATGAGGGAATTGAAGGAATAATAAAACCAACTAATTTATCAGTTCAATTCCAATGGCCTAATACTCCACCGCCTCCTAATAGAGACGAAAATACAAATTGGGTTATTACATGTTTTAAAAGTAGAGCAAACAAAGAAAAAACAATAAAAAATAAATCAATAATAATTAATGATAATAAAATAGACACACTTATAAATTTTACAGGAAAATATGATGTTCCATCATCATTAACATTTCCATCATCTAGCCGAAAGAATTGTGATGATGGATTATTTGAAAGATTACCACTTCAAATGAGAACAAGATATAATACTGATATTGTACCGGAAGCAACATGTAATGATGCATTTAATGCAATAAGTCCACATATATATGGTTATAGATTAGGAATTAATACTTTTAATAATAGACCTGATTTATATTCTGATTTTGGATTTGCATATATGTTAGTATGGGATTGTATTTTAACAGATAATGAATTATTGATTATATCCAAAGTATTAAATAATTATGTTAATAATCCAACTGCTACTATTCCTTCAATAGATGTTGGTCTTACAATATTTGATGGAAGCACTAAAGAAAAAGCTGCTAAATCTGCATTAGATATTAAACAATTGACAGATACTAATACAAATGGATTATATTGGATACAACCAAATGATAAATCAGAAGCAGTTCAAATTTTTTGCATTATGGATAGTAATTGTAATGGTGGTGGTTGGATGTTAGCGATGGAAGCAGCGGTTAATAGTACAACTTTTAATTATAATTCAAGACATTGGACAGAACCCACTACAATTCCTCGATTGAATAATACATATATTGAAGCAGGAACAAATTATATGACTACAAATCAAGATGCAAAATATGCAATATTCAATAATTATCTTGTTAAAGATTGTTTAGCTATTTTTGACAGTCGTGAATTTCCAAGTAGTCTTTCTTCTGATGAAAAATATACAGATGCTGCTTATCCTCAATACGGTAAAAGATGGTTTGAACCTCAGTTTAACAAAAATACACCAATAACATTATTAAATTTTTTTATAAGTAATACAAGAGTTTTTACATATACATATTCTCAATCATCAGAAACAATACTTTCTAAAATTAGAGAATTAATAAATAATACAGGCACTTATTTAGATTATTCGGCATTTATGAGTAAATATATAACTAATAAAACATCTCCGTATTTTAATAAAATATGGTCTAATCAAGCAGCATATTTATCATATGGATTTAATAATTATGTTATGTCAGAAAAAACAGACCATAGAGTAAGATGGGGAGGAATTTTTAACGAAAACACAGAACCTTATGCATTTCGTGTAATTCCTGAACAAATTATTTATGAAAGACATAGGCGTTGGGGTTATATTCTTAGAAATTGGGATAATTCTCCAAAAATAAAACGTAGAATTCCTGCAAGAACAGAAGGAAATACAGAATATCCATATGCACCTAATTCTGTTGATGTGTCAGGAGGAATAGGATTATATAATAAAAGTGCTGGTGATATTGTTGAAAATGTTGCTGGTAATCATCATAGAGATTTGGGAGTAAATAAATCATTGAGTTTTAAATGGTTTATTAGATAGTTTTAATAATTTATTTTTTTCATTATTATAGAAATGAATATAATTGCTGCATCTTCTCCTTCGTTTGACCCTCTATTGATATTATCAGTTGTTTTAATACAAATAGGTGCAAGACATATTGATTTAGAATTGACAGATTTTCAGAAGAAATTATTGAAAAACAAGATAATACAAGCTATTATTTTATTTGGATTGATATACATACCTATAAGAGACATTAAAAAGACATTAATTGTTATGTTGATTATTTATTTAATTATTTATGTTATATTTAATGAAAATCATAATTATAATTTATTTTCGAAACGGTATTTATATAATGAAGGTGTTATAAATAAATTTAATGATATCAAAGAAAAATATTATAATAATCTAACAAAATTATTTTGAAAAAAATGATTTATTTATTTAAAATTAACTTATATAATAAATAGATATGTCAATATACAATGAATTATCCTACAATTCGCAAAAAGTTATTATTGAAGAAGTTAAAGGTATTCAATTTAGTATATTAGGACCTGATGAAATTATTAAACGTTCTGTTGTTCGAGTAACTAAAACTGATACTTATACAGGCAGTGACCCAATTGTCGGAGGTTTGTTTGACCCGCGAATGGGAGTTTTAGAACATAATAAAATATGTACTACTTGCGAACAAAAAAATGTATTCTGTCCCGGTCATTTCGGACATATCGAATTAGCTAAGCCAGTATATCATGCTATGTTTTTTGACATAGTAAAGAAAATATTAAAATGTGTTTGTTATCGTTGTTCCAGAATTTTGATTTCTCCAAATACTCAAATTGAAGAACTTAAAAATGAAATGACACGCATTTTAGCAATTAAAAATAATCAGAAACGATGGGAAGCATATTTTAAATTATGTAATACAACTACTAAAATTAAGGTTTGTGGAGATGATAAACATATTGGTTGTGGAAGCAGACAACCTGATAGATATAACAAAGAAGCATCCATGAAAATTATAGCCGAATGGAAAGACAAAACTAAAGAAACATCAACACAACTCGAATTTACAGCCGAAGATGTATTAAGAATTTTTAAGAGAATTACAGATGAAGATATGGAATTGATGGGATTTAATCCAAAATGGAACAGACCAGAATGGATGATTTGCACTGTTCTACCTGTTCCACCTCCTGCCGTTCGTCCGAGTATCATTGAAGAAAATGGACAACGTCGAGAAGATGATTTAACTCATAAATTAAGTGATATCATAAAAACTAATAATAATATCATTGATAAAATTGCTAAAGGTTCTAGTGAAGATACAATCAAATTAATTACGATGGTTCTTCAATATCATGTATTTACATTTATTGATAATCAAATTCCTGGTTTGGCTCCATCTCAACAACGAAATGGACGTCGTCTTCGTTCTGTCTGTGATAGAATGAAGAAGAAAGAAGGCCGAATTCGTGGAAATTTAAATGGCAAGCGAGTGGATCAATCTGCTCGCTCTGTTATTACTCCAGACCCTTATATTAGTATCGATGAATTAGGAGTTCCTATTAGAGTAGCATTGAATATTACATTTCAAGAAATTGTTAATGAATATAACATCGAAGAAATGCGCAAATTAATTTTGAACGGGTCCAACAAGTGGCCAGGCGCTAAATATGTTAAAAAGTTAAATGAAACAGGTCCTGTTAATTTGAAATATGCTGATTTGAATAAAATTGCAAATGAATTAAAATATGGCGATATCGTTCATAGACATCTTAATGACGGTGATTATGTTTTATTCAATCGTCAGCCATCATTGCATAAAATGAGTATGATGTGTCATAAAGTAATTATTATGCCTTATCAAACATTTCGATTAAATGTATTAGATACACCGCCTTATAATGCTGATTTTGATGGAGATGAAATGAATTTACATTGTCCTCAAAACATTCAAACAATGAGCGAATTAAAAGATTTAGCAGCAGTTCCATATTTAATATTAGCTCCAAGAGACGGAAAACCCAGTATCGAAGTTGTACAAGATACTCTTGTGGGTTCTTTCCGAGCATCAAAAGATTATGTAACAGTTGCGGATAAAGAAATGGCAAATTTGCAGATGATTAATAGTTATTTCAAAGGAAAATTACCAAAAGCTAATTATTATACTGGAAAAGATTTATTTTCTGAAATAATGCCACCATCATTATTTATTGAAATGAAAAATAAGAAAGATGAGAAAGTAATTATCAACAATAGCAAATTAATTTCAGGAACTTTAGATAAATCAGTATTTCATAATATTACGAATGGATTAATTCCTGTTATTTATCATGATTATGGACCCATTGAAATTAAAAAATTCTTAGATAATACTCAGCGTTTAATTTGCAGATGGCTATTAACTTCTGGTTTTAGTATTGGTATCAGTGATTTAGTTACAGATACTAGCACAGATGCCGAATTAAATAACAAAATCAAGGAAATGAAAGCAAGGGCTTATAAGAAATTAGAAGATATGCGAAAAGGTGAAATTGAAAATAATTCAATCTTTTTAAATGAAGAATTTTTAGAAAGAGAAATTATCGGAATTTTAAATCAAACTACAAATGAAGTGGCTACAATCAGTTTAGCTAAAATTGATGAAAAAACAAACCGCATGTTTAATATGGTTAAATCTGGTTCTAAAGGTAAAGAAACTAATATTGCTCAAATTATGGCATGTGTAGGACAGCAAAACGTCGATGGACGTCGTATTGCTTATGGTTACACTGACCGAACTTTACCACATTATACGAAATATGATGATGGGCCTGAGGCTCGTGGATTTGTTGAAAATAGTTTTATCAGTGGTTTATCACCTCAGGAAGTTTTCTTTCATGCTATGGGAGGCAGAGAAGGCTTGATTGATACTGCTGTAAAATCAGTAACAGGAGATACTGATATTATCATAATAGAAAATGGAGTTGTTAAATTTGCTAAAATTGGAAGTTGGATTAATAACAAATTTTCAGATGAAAATAATAAAGATTTAATTGAAGTATTCGGTCCCGAAGATATGAATATGGAAATGTTAGGAGTAAGAAATGATGAGATATATACACCTACTTGTGATAAGAAAGGTAATATTATTTGGGGAAGAATTACAAATGTAAGTCGCCACGACCCAGGAGAAGTATTATATTTAGTCGAAACAAAAAGCGGAAGAAAAATTAAAGTTACGAAATCAAAGTCATTAATGATATGGAATAAAGGATTGAAAGAATTTGTAAAACAAGATACGCCTAATATCGTAATTGGCGATAAATTACCTGTTACATTCAATTTACCACAACTAAAATTGACTGGTCAAGAATTATCTGAAGATTATGGATATATCATTGGCGAAACAGTCGCTAATAGAGATAATAAAGTACCTAAATATGCATTCGTATCATCTGATAGTTTTCTCAAAGGTTTGATAGCCGGTTATTATGATAGTATTGGTGAAGTTATTAATAATGAAATAATAGCTAAAACAAAATCAGCCGAATTAGTAAATGAATTAGTATTAGTATTTGGAAGAATTGGAATATTTGCTATAATCAAACCTAATGACGTTATTGCAATTGTAGGAGATGAAATTAATAAATTCAAGAGTTTGATTAATATGAAGAATGAAGCTAAATTTAAACAAATAAATAAAATTAGTATCAACAAAACAGCAATTGAAAGATACAACGACGTTATTTTAGACGAGATTATTAATATTACTCCAATTTATGAAGAAGAATTCAAGAATATCTATAAAAAGGTTTATGATGTGTCAGTTCCTGAAACTGGCAATTTCTCAACAATCAACGGAATTCATTGTGTAAATACTAGTGAAACTGGATATATTCAACGACGACTAGTAAAAGCCATGGAAGATGCTAAAATTAATTACGATAATACCGTAAGAAATGCCAATGGTTTAATAATTCAATTTATTTATGGTGAAGACGGTATGGACGGTTGTAAAATCGAGAACCAGATATTACCAATAATCGAAATGAAATTCTTAGAAATGGAACAGAAATATAATTTAACTCCTGTAGATAATTTAAATATCTATCTAACACCAGAAGCATTTAAACAAGTAACTAAAACGACTTATGATAGATGTTATAACCATTTTAAAGAATTAATAGAAGATAAGAATTTTATTATAAATAAAGTTAATAAAAACAAAAAAGGAAGTTTAATTAAATATCCAATCCCCTTCAATAGAATTATTACTACTTGTATTAAACGAAGAGATGCGACAGGCATCAAAGCAACTTTAAGCGATTTGACACCTGATTATATTCTAGACAAAATTGAAGAAATGATTAATGATTTATATATCAAAGATACAATTCAAGGTATGGTTTATTTTCATATCTTATTGAGAGTTTATTTATCACCTAAGAAATTAATAATTGAACAAAATTTTACTAAAGCAATGTTTGATTGGCTAGTAAATCAAATTTACGAATATTTTAAAGAAGCGATAGCACAACCAAGTGAAATGGTAGGTATTATTGCTGCTCAAACAATTGGAGAAATGGGAACTCAGATGACTTTAGATTCATTTCACGTTTCTGGAACAGCGGCAGCAGTGAAAGCTACTAGTGGTGTTCCTAGATTGAAAGAAATCTTGAGTGCAACTAAAAAAACAAAGACACCTACATTAATTATTTATATGAAACAAGATGTTGCATCTGTTAAAAATCCCAAAATGGCTGATGATGGTATTGCTTATGATGATGAGAGATTAGAACAAGCCAAGAACGTCGCAATGGCTATTAAGAATTCAATTGAAATAACAACTTTATCGAACATCTTAGAATACAGTGAAATTTTCTGGGATGCTGGAAAATTAGAAACAACTATCGACGAAGATAAAGGCATGTTAGAAATTTATAATAAATTTGCATCGTTAGAAACTAGTGTTAATAAATGTCGTAGTGATTCGCCATGGGTATTGAGAATGAAATTCAATAAAGACAAAATGAATTCATATGGTCTGCGAATGATTGATATATACACCAAACTTAACAAAGCATATAATAAATATATTGATTGTATTTATAGTGATGATAATGCAGACGAATGTATATTCAGAATTAAATTAACAGATTATGCATTCAAAGATATTGATAATAAAGATGAAATTGCAGCATTAAAAGCAATGGAACACAACATCGTATATCAGGTATTATTGAAAGGAATTAAGGGAATTAACAAAGTATCCTTAAATAAAACAAAATATGATTTATATAATCCTGAAAAAGAAATATTCGAGAAGGTTGTAGAATGGGTATTAGATACGGATGGAACTAACTTAACAGAAATATTATCAAATCCTAATATTGACGCTACAAGAACTATTTCGAATGATATCAGAGAAATTTATACAGTCCTAGGAATAGAAGCTGCTAGAAATGCATTATATAACGAATTGGTTAATGTAACTGGCGAAGGTTCAATGAACTATCGACATTTATCATTATTGATTGATACTATGACATTCAGAGGCAATTTGATGTCAATTGATAGACATGGAATTAATAGAAATGCCAGCAGTGCATTGAGTAAATCATCATTTGAGGAAAGTGTTGATATGTTGATTAATGCTAGTATATTTTCAGAATATGATAATACGAGTGGTGTGTCACCTCAAGTAATGTTGGGTAAGGTGCCAAAATGTGGTTCAGGCAACTTTGATATAATCTTAGACGAAGAACATTTAATTGAATTATTGAAATCAATTAAACAAACAAAAGAAAATAAATATGATTTAGCAGATATCGATGAAGAAGAAGATGATGACGAAATCGAATGTTTAGAGGAAAATCTAACATTCAATATGCCAAAAAATGAAATTGACAAATGTTATTCAATCGAAACCCCACAAATCAAGATAATTAAGAAATAATTCCGAATAATTCTTCCCAATTGTTAGTAATAGTCGATAAATTTTTTTTACCAGGAGTTTCTATATTAATTAAAAATTCCTTATTTGGCAATTGGATAATTTCATATTCAATAATTTCTTCAGTTTCAAGAAGTTGTCCAATCGTTTCTTTCGTCATATGAACAATCATTTCTGATAATGATTTAAATAAAAACAAACAATCATTTTTATTGATAATTACAATCTAATTATTTCTTTTTGAAATTTAAACAAAAACATGTACTTTTAATTTTTTTATTTAGTTCTACAGCACCTTCAGCACAGTAAATAATATTCTCGATAATATCAGATATCAATTCACTGGATAATAATGTATTTAAATGTTCTACAGTTGTTTTATTATCGGCTTTAGAAAGGATATTATTATCGTTATTTACAAATTCTTTAATAATACTAATAACTTTTTCTTTCTTTTGAGAGCCTTTCAAATCTTTATTTTTCTCTACTTCTTCCATAACAATCGTAATAAATTGCATAGAATTAATTTTACGAATATCTACATTATTTTGAATTAAAATGTTTTCTAAAACTTCCATTATTAATAATAATTATTTTTTTATTTTTAAGTGTTCGTCAATTAGATATTTAATTGCTTGAGGAATGTCTTTAATTCTCATATAAATAGATTTCTCGCCGATTGGTGAAATTGTCGAATCAACAATAACATTATAAATAGTATTATTAGAATTATTATATTTATAAAAGATTATTAAAGGTCTATTTAAATAATTCTGTGTTGGTGCTTTGTAGAAAGTCGAAGATAATAATAAGTCTTCGACATCACCTCTGACAACTGGTTCTTTTTTGTCATTAATACCATATTTACTTCTATGAATATTTATAATATTGATATTTAGAATTTTGCACATAGCTATAATAAAATAATCATTTGGATATAATGGCTCGGTAGCGGATGTAAAGATAGTTCTTAGAATATCTTTATGTTCTTCGACTGATTTTAAGTTATAATATTTATCCCAGAAGATATTAAAATTTGTGTATTTCTTTCCTATGGCTTTTACTAATAGTTTATTGAAATAAGGGTCATCAAACAATTCTTTCAATAAAGGTTTCATCAATTCATAATCTTTTGAATTAAAAATCTTCTGAATATCATTTAATGCTGATTTTTCTAAGTCAGCATAAGTAGTTTTAATATTCAATAATGTTGCTAACCATAAATACAATTCTTTTAATGAATTTCTGTCATAATTATCATTTCTGATATATAACATATTACTCCATTTTGATTTTTTATGCATAATCCATTTACTATTGAGTTTTTCTAAATTTCCTTTGAATAAAACAGGCAATTGAACTATTTCAGCTACATCATCATTATTATAGACATAATCTTTATTTTCAAATGAATTAAAAGTTATATTAGGTGTCGAAGGATGATAAATTAATAATTTAGCAGGTATTTCACGTTGTATAGCAACTTGAGAAAATAGAAATTGATATTTATTCTCTTTTATGAGAGGATTTAAGAAATCATATTTAAAATAGATAATAAAATCATTAAGAAATTTCTTAACGTGTTTTTTAGATATGAATGGTGTTTCTTCTAGAATTATGCGCAATTTACTTTTTTCTGGATTTTTCTCTAAATCCAGTTCCTTAAATAGTCTAGTAATTCTTGTTTCTTTATTTAAAGAAAGTAGTTCATTAAATTTTGCATCAGGTAAATTCAATAATTTCAAATAAATCATTAGCTGTAATTGATACCATTTTTTATTTTTGTTTTTATTGACAAGTTGATATTTATATAAATCGTCAATAATCTGAGAATGAATAATATCATTAGTCAATGGTAGTTTTTTAACAGTCAGAGAATAATAATATTCAGTCTTTGTGGTAGTTGTCAATTCACCAAAATCATAATTTATATTCAATAATTTGCACTGTTCTATAAATAAATTATAGTCTGTAATAATAAGATTAATATCTATTTGTTTGTCGATAATATCATCATAAAAAACGATTTCATTAATATCTAAATCAATGATAATTCGATTTAAGAAACTAATACTTATTTTATTGGTAATAATGAAAAAACCTTCTCTTGTTATGAAATGTGAAATAGACAAATCATTATTAATAACAACAGAAGAAATAATAAACTTTTCTTTTATTTTTAATAAACTAGATTTTATCCATGTATTGAGAGAATAGATATTATTAAAAATAGAATAATTTTCATTATATTTATTTTTTAATAAACTACATTCTTTAAACAACCGTTTGATATGTTTGTATTCATTCAGATTAATTAACTTTTCACCATCGACGCCTTTTAATTTTAATTCAACTGGTTCATAATAATTTTTTTCTTTAAAAAGCATTAAAACCTGGTTATTAAGTTCCATAGACCCGATTAGGTCTTCAAAACTAGTATAATACGGACATAAAATAGACGTTGTTTCGCCTTGTTTTTCCCAAATAACTAAGAGAATATTATATAAAATACTGATTAGAGAATATAAGAAAAATGGAGATTTACCTGTAGGATAATCATTTGAGCGTAAATATTCGATAAATTTCTTATAACTGTTAAAAATGCTTAATAGTCGTGATAATTTATAATTGATATTATCTATATTAGTTATTTTTGTGTTCAATTTGAATTTAATCAAATGTTCTTTTAATTCTTCTACCATTTTTTTATTATTTTCTGGAATAATTGGTAATTGGTCAATAAATGCTTTACACACATTACCATTTTCTAAACTCATAAAAGTTATCAAATCTAAACGATTAATGATATCACTTATGAATAATTCTTTTGATTTGAAATCTAGACCATAAGCAATGGCATTAATAATACTATCAGTTTGTGCATTTTTTATTTTCTTGCTGGTTTTATGAATTATACCTCTACGAACAATACATTTATCGGTTTTATTCAACATCTTAGAACATAATGTAAATTTGACATTAGGAAATAATAATTCGTGTAATGATTGTGGAATAGCTCCATATCTGCCTACTTCGATAGGTGATGTATTGACTAAATAATTTTCATCTTTATTGGCAACGACTTCAGCAGGAGCAGGAATATCATTATAAAATTTGCATTTGTTCAATTCGTCAGCTTTAGGATGTTTTTTAAAACAACAAGGAACACAAACATTATTTTCATCAGGTTTAATTAATTTGACAAATCTTTTTTTAGTCGGGTCATTATCAAAAAACATATCCATAGGTTCTTCATTATCGATGGGACATTTTGCATTGGGGTTTTCTGGGTCTAATGGGACTTTAGATTGAGGACACCAACGCCGAGGACATGTATAAACGTTTTTAATATCGGCTTTACTACCATAAAGAAGTTCGTTGTCAAAATGGTAATTGCCATTTTTTTGTAAAATCTTTTTATATTCTTGAGAGAAAACGACAGGTTGATTAACAGCCTGACATTTAGTTCGAGCATAATTATTTTGAAATAAATCTTTATCAGCTTTTTGTAAGAGATTAATAAAATAACTATGTTGTTTTTTACCTAATGCACCACCACTAATAGAAGACGAAGAAGAAGACGACGAAGAAGAGAATGATAATTTGCCTAATTTGCTTTCGTCATTGTCGTCATCATCGGATAAAGATGGAGAAGGAGATTTAACAACGATGGGTTTCTTTGTTATTTGAGTTTTAGTTTTTTGAACAGCAGAAGATATTATTTTAGAAAGCCAATAAATAATATTTTCAAGTTCTTTTTTATTTGGAATATTGATAATATTAATTAAAAAGCCATTTTTATAAGATTGGATAATAACAATAGTATTAATTTTATTGATAATATTATCTTGTTGTTTAATGTTTTGCTGTTCCATTTCATAAATTAATTCTTGTTCTGATTTTAATAAATCCTTAGCTTCTTGAATAGAAATATCATTATTTAAAATAATAAGTTGGCTTATGATATCTTCTTCTTCCAAACCTAAGAATAAACAATTCTTAACATACAAATGGGCATCAAAACCTTGTTTATTATAATTCGATGACCTTTTATAAATTAAATTTATAGTTTCTTTATTTGATTTGAGGATATCAAAGATATCGACATATTCGCTCAATTTCTTCTTAAGATTTTGAATAGCTACGTTTTCAACTTCAAAAACAATATTAGCTTTAATACTCAATTCATCAAATAACAATTTCTGATTTAAATAAGTAATAGCATATTCGGATATTTCTTTAATATTCTTATGTATTTCGCTCCAATTAATATTTTTCCTTAAATTGATTGTATAACTTAACAAAATGGACATATCTTGATTAATGGTTAATTTTGCATAAGTCCCGGTTGTCAAAATCGAATAACAATTAATACAATTAATTGAAGGCAATTTCTTTATATCAGTCCATTGTATGAATTTATCTTTTGTGAGTTTATTAAATTTGAATAATTTATAAATTATTTTATAATTGTCGTTAATCCATTGAATAAATTGGATGGTATTATTTGTATTGAGTTTTTCGAAAAGTTCAACTAATTCATAAGATTTTTTTAATTTAGAGGTTAATTCATATTTATGAATGCTAGTTGTAACATCAATAATAGGTTTTGTTTCGATTGTTTCTAATGACTTTAGGATATTTTCTTTAGCAATTATTTGAGATAACGGTGGAAAAGTTTTATCAGTAAAATAATAAGGATTATTTTTTAATTCAGGAAAATCTTTTTCGAAAATGATATTAATGCTATTATATGGAAAAAGACCAATGTTATAATTATAATTAACAGGTTCTTTTAATTGTTTGCTTTTGAGATTAGTGGCATTTAATGGATTTGCTGAATATCCGGTCCATTTGATATTATCAATATTGAATAACAATGATATATTACCTTTCCAAACATAAAATCTATCAGAATTATAAATAGATTTAGCAATCTTATTGATTGCAGTTTCTAAATTATCATCATCATATACATAAACCTCATGAGAATTATAAGTTTTATTATTAGTCCAATTATTTATAATAATTTTCTTATATAAATTCATTATCTATTTATAAGTTTTAATATTTTTTTCATTTGATAAAATAGAATTATTATTAAAAATGAGTGATACAATTGATTATAATAAACTACGTGATGAAATGGACAAAATCAATGATATGTTAAAAAAAAAAGAAACTAAAACCACAACAACCACAACAACGACAACAATAATAGAAAAAGATGAGAAAACTTCAAATTTAGAAAAAATGCAGAATACACTAAAATGGAGTATTATTATTTTAGTTATAGTAATTGTAGTAGTAATTATAATAATAATTATTTATAAATTAGTAACTCGTCAAAAATCTATTTATGTTGATGATTATAATTATCATCCGCAGCCCGTAGCTCCTGTTTATAAAGTTAGACCAGCACCACCACCACCTCGACCAGTTTATAAAGTAGTTCAGCCACCACCTCAACCAGTTTATAGAGTTCAACAACCACCACCTCAACCAGTTTATAGAGTTCAACAACCACCACCACAACCAATAAATAGACAGGCAATATTTGAATCATCAACAGACGATTCAGTATTTACGACCGATTCAAATATTTGGAATAAAGACCAAAATATAAGAAAAATAAATGGAGGAAGAAGACTTAAACGATAATTTTTTTCATATTACAATAAATTGGCATGATATATTTAAATGATAAATATAACGATAGGAACATACCAATCAAAACAAAGAAAAGATATTTACTCGAATAATATCCAATAATCAATAAAATACATAAAATTATTAAATAATACATTTATTTTTATATAACAATTAATTTATTGTGTCCTACTCTAATATCAGTGTTAATAACAATGGGAATGCCTAGTTTTTGAATATTCTTGCAGAATGCCACATCTTCAGAGCATAAATCACGGAGGATTTTACCTTCATCGGTGATAATCTCTTGTAGGTCAGCATTAAAATAAGGATATGACATTTTGCGAAGAACATCACGTGTCATGGCAAAAAATCCCATTCCTGTATAATTGACAGGCATATATTTAAGAGAAGTTTCAGTCTTCCATTGAGTGACTTCATCAGGAGTGAGGAATTTAAATGTTCCATTCTTAGCAAAATATTCAGTATCCCAATCCTTGACAATTGCATAAGAAGTTAAATTGCTCATACGATACATACCGGAAACAACTGGATGAACTTCAGTTGATTCAATTAGGTCCATAACTTGTTGAGGAGTAAAGATTACATCACTATCAATAGTAATCCAAACATCGAAATCCATATTATCAAATGGTTTTTGGCTAATACCTCGCATAACGTCGAGGCCTAAAGTTTGCATACGTGCGAATGTAACATAAGAACTTACTCCGGTGCTGACGATAATATCATATTTCTTACTTTCCCATAGGGCATTAATAGTTGCAGTCCAGGATAATAGAAATTTAGACGAAAATGTATCACCCGGAAGACCAAAAATAATTTTCTTCTTAACTTCAGGAGGGTCGGCGACGGTTTGAACCTCATCGGCATTATTAACAGAATATTTAGGACCTTCAGTATTACTCATTTATATCTAAAAATTAGTTTTTATTCCTTATATATTTTTTTTTTAAAGTATGAATAGATTATCATACTTTTTTTAAATTTATAATATAAATGGTTACTAACAATTATTACGACATTGAATTGGATGAAACAGATAAAGAAGCTGCTGTTGTTTCAGAAAAAATAAATGTAAAACTCAAACCACATCAATTAACCGCATTAAATAAGGCAATAGAAATGGAAAAAAACGGTTTAATTAAATATAACATAAATCAAAATAATAATATCATAGAAATTTCGACAAATATAGGAATATTGGGTGATATGGTTGGATATGGTAAGACATTAATAGCTTTATCATTGATAGCAACAAATGACGATATTCATTTAAACAGACATTTAATTGAGACTTATAATAATACTAAAAATTATAATTATTTTTCGATATCAACAATAAATCGTTTAATACCAGAAAAAATAATAAAAGCAACTTTAGTAATAGTTCCACGAGGTCCTGTTTATTTACAATGGGAAAAGATGATAAAAACGAATACGACATTAAAAATGCTGGCAATAGACAATTATATATTCATTAAAAATTATTTACCTAGATATGATGGCACGAACGAAGATGAAATAATTAATTTCTTTAATAACTATGATTTGATATTAATAAAAAATACGACATTGAGATTATTATTTGACAATTATAATAATCTCATTGAAAACTGGTTAAGAATAATAATTGACGAAGCACACGACATTATAAATAAATTGAAGGTTTATGTTAATTATCATTATCTGTGGATGATATCGGCAACATATGACAAATTATTCGAGAAGATACGCCAATCATCGAATAATTCATTAATAATAGGTAAGGAGATATTTACTAATAGTGATTATAATAATCTTATGATAGTCAAAAATAGTCATAAATTCATTAAACAAAGTTTTACATTACCTGAACCAGTTGAGAAATATTATTTATGTAAATTGCCTAATAATATTAATGTAATTAAAAATTTTATTTCAGATAATATCTTAGATAAAATAAATGCAAATGATATAGCAGGAGCTATAAAAGAATTAGGAGGTAAAAACGAAACAGAAGAAGACATAATAGAATTAGTATCAAGAGAAATGAATAGGGAATTACATAATAAGAATATAGAAAAGGATTATATAAATAATTTGGATATATCAAATGAAGAGAAAGCTATTAAATTAAAAAGGATAAATACAGAAATTCAAAATTGTCAAGAAAAAATCAATGATTTAAAGGAGCGTATAACGTCAAGAACTTGTTCGATATGTATGGAATTGATAACGAACCCGATATTAATCGAATGCACTCATATATTTTGCGGTGGTTGTTTGGTGAAATGGTTAAAAACGAATAATAATTGTCCTTACTGTAGAACGACTATTAATAGTATGGATAAATTGATAGCGATAGTTGATAATAATAATAAAACAGAACAAGATGATGTTTTGATATTAAACAAAGAAGAAACAATATTGAAGATATTAAAATCAAAACCAGGAGGTAAATTTTTAATTTTCAGTAAAAATGAGAATACATTCGAAAAGATTAAATTATTATTGACTGATTATAAATGTGATATGTTAAAAGGCAATACATCTCATATGGTTAATGTTTTAAATAAATTCAAAAACGGTGAATTAAATATTATCTTTTTAAATACTCAATATGCTGGCAGTGGTATAGATATTAGTCATGCAACAGACATAATAATATTTCACAATATGGGAATAGACAAAGAACAGGCAATAGGAAGAGCTCAAAGAGTAGGGAGAACAAGTGAATTATATATCCATAATTTATGCTACGACCATGAATTATAAATTATTTTTATATTTATTATCAATAGAATAATATAAATATGAGTTGCTGTTCGGGTAATTATCCTACTAATCAATGTCCTCTTCGAATGTCTGACGGCCGAGCCTTTACTGATTATTCGCCTAGATGTAATTTCAACGCTTACATAAATAGCAAATTGGCTGAAAATAAAATGATAAAATCTAGTTATGAAATGAGATTATATTTACAACAAAATTACGATAAATTCATAGAAGAAGAACGAAAGAAGGCGATTGACAATATTTCACCATGTGGCGAATGTGGTGTCGGTGATTTGATAAATGACAGAAATAAGGAATTGAACAATAAATATTCGGTTCAATGTGATGGCGTAAGTTGTTATAAAACGTTAGTTAATCCTCAAGGATTAGGAACAACTAAATTTTTTTAAAACATAATAATAGATATTTATAAAAAAAATGGAAACGACAGATAATGAATATGTAAAATGTAATATTACAGAAATTGAAAATAATAAAATTAAAATTTCTGGTATAGTTAAAAACTCTTTAAATTATAAAAAGATGATTATCACAGCTCCTAATCCTATAGATACCATCACTTCATTTTCTGGAAAAGGTCTTCCATTTCCTTGTGAAGCAATTGCATTCGAAAACACACCGAATTTTAGTGTTATCGATGGAACTGGTGCAATCGATGTAACCTTTTTATATCCGAACAGTTATTATACCCCTGACGGATATACCAAAATCAAATCTCCAATAGTCATAAGTTTGGATGATAAAAAAATAATAATCGAATTAAAAGACAAATGTCCTTTAAAAACTCTACGAGATAGAGTTCGAGGAACGCCCAATTTTTATGGTGTCCGTGAATTTATATTACCAATCGGAACGGCTGAAGAAGTTATGCATAATTATTCATATGCTAAATTTAATTATAATATCGCTTAAAAAAGAAATTTATTTATTATCAAGCAATTTGACGGCAATCTTATTAAGTTTTCGTAGTTCATGTGAAATCGTTCCGAGATGTGTTGAAATATTCTCACCGTCTTTATCTACAAAAAAGTTTTTTAGCATTTCATATTGAATAATTGTCTTGTCAAATTCATTATTTTCGTCGTCGTCGTCATCATCGTCTTCTTCATCCTCCTCCTCTTCTTCGTCATCATCCTCATCCTCTTCTTCTTCGTCGTCGTCATCTTCTTCATCCTCCTCCTCTTCGCCATCTTTTTTTTCTTTGATAACTACAGTTTCAGTTGTTGTATCATCATCAGAACAAACGCTATTTTCGTCATCTTTTTTGAGCATTGAGTATTTTTATATTTAACATTTATAAAATAATTCTTATATAATTTTAAGGTATGACATTAATAAAGATATTCGGATTTTTCATAGGATTGTTTATAACATTATTAATAATATCACATTTAAAAATTAATGAACCATTTACGAATGTTTCATTATCACTTCCATCTCTTCCGACGCTTCCGACCTTTCCTAATTTAGCTTCAATAATATCAGGACATTTGGAAATTGCAAATGCTAGTCCTATCGTTGATGAGAATGATGATTCAATTTTGCCATACAAAGGTTATAAATTTATGTGTATAAATACTTACAACAATAAAATAAAACTATCTCAAGAACAGGGCAAATGGTTTGATATAGATAATGATAATTTATTTTTCAAATTTAACAAATTAATCCCGATAGAATATAATTATGTAAATAAGAAACAAGGGTCTCCAGGTGCTAATATAAATACAATACAATTAAACGGTCCTGAATGTTTTTATTTTGCAAATAATAGCGAAACTTATGAAATAACGGAATTTACGATGTTTATGACGATAAAAATATTTACATGTACGAATACTAATAATATTATTTTTGAGATGACTGGAAATACACTAACGACTGATAAAATAACACCCACATATACAACTAGTATAATTAATATAAATTTAATATTAAAACCAAATAAGAATTATGACATACATCTTTTAGTTGGCGACAAGGTCTATAAAGGATTGGCTGATAATATTGCTAAAGACATAATTGAAAACACTGATTATTTGATAATAGGTATTTATTATACAAAAGATAAAATAGGATTAGTATTTAACAGTAAGGTTTATGAATATGAAAATTTAACTAAAAATAATATAACATTAGGTTCATCTCCAATTATAATAAACAAAACAGGGTCAATTAATATGCATCTATATAATTTTGTTTATTATAAGACATTATTTGATTTTCAATATTATGATTATTTAACGAGATATAATAATTATTATTTATCCGGATTGAATAATAAGGAATGTGTTGTTCCTACTACTACTATTTTAGATGAACCTCAAATTAAGAGAGAGCCGTTATTCGATAAAATAACATTACCTGATTTCAAATTTCCACTGTTGCATAACTTCTTCGAACCCTTCAAACAATTGAATGATGAAGAAGAACCAGATTTTATTAAAAAAGATATTGATTACATTAATAAGCTTGAATAATCCATTCGTTTATTTAACCGATATAAACATATCTAATTTTTAATAAGTAATGGCTGAATTTTTAGAATTTCCAAATAATAAACAACAAATGACTGATACGAATTTATTATTTAACAAAACTAAAATAAGCCCTGAAATTGCATCAATGTCTTCAATATCTTCTATGTCTATTGCTTCGAGTATAAGGTCAAGTAACAGCAAAAAAGCGAAAAAACCTCAACAATTTATTCAAGAAATGGAACATCGGCAACCAAAGAAATTAATCAATCCTAATATAACCAAAAAGACTGTTTCACGTAAATTTGATGATGACGACGAAGAAGATGAAGAAGATGATGACGACGAAGACGACTCACGAAGTAGCTGTAGTAATGAAGAAGAGGAGGAAGAAGACGATGAAGAAGAAGGGGAGGAAGAAGACGATGATGACGACGATGAAGAAGGCGGAAAAAAGAAAAAATCAATTAATCCTTATAAAGATGAATTAAATGAAAAAAAAGAAATTTTATATCAATTAAACAGATTACAAGCAAAGGGAGCTAAGATACCATCATCATTTACATTAAATTCAAATATTGAAGAAATGAGACATGAATATAATCGAATAGTAAAAGATAGGGATATCGATGCTAGTGTAAGATTTCAGCGAAAGATGCTTATGGCATTTGTAACAGGAACTGAATATTTAAATACAAGATATGACCCGTTTATGATTAAATTGGAAGGTTGGTCAGAACAGGTTCATGAGAATATAGAAGATTTTGATGATATATTCGAAGAACTTCATCTTAAATACAAGTCGAAAGGCAAGGCGATGCCGCCTGAATTAAGATTATTTATTAGTTTATCGGGAAGTGCTTTTATGTTTCATTTAACGTCAAAAATGTTTAAAGAAAGTTCGATACCGGGAGTAGAGGAGGTATTAAAAGCCAATCCGGAATTAATGAAACAATTTCAGAATGCGGCAGCTAAACAATTTATTTATAATAATATCAGTTCTCCAAAACAAACCATAGAACAACCACCAAAACAGAACAGTGGCGTGAATGGACTATTTGGCAATTCATCCGGATTATTCGGAATGGTAAATAATTTATTTAGTGGATTAAATAATAATATTTCCAAACCAGAAATTAGAGCACCAGCACCTCCACGGGCTGAACGAGATATTAATAATATCATAAACAATGTTCATAATAAAATTTCTTTAAATCAATCTGATGACGATGCCAGAATAGAAACATTATCTATAAGCGATGAAGAGATAACATCAATAATAGAAGATGCGACAGATATCAAAATTTTGAAATCATCATCAAAGGGGAGAAAAAATAATAGTAGAACTTTAAATATTTAACGCGATAATTTGCGAGTTCGTGCGAGTTGTTTTGAGGTCTTGCTGACAAAGCCCTTAATAGTATTTACATTATCTGAAATGCTCTTAGGGATTTTAGAAATAGACCCAACGGGGTCACGAATAACTCCTTTCAAATCTCCGGCACCGTCTTCGATACTCTTAACGACATTGACGACAACAGATAAAACGACGACAATAATAATATTAAGAAGGAAAAGAACAAATATTAGGATAAATTCAATAATAGAACCTATCATAATTATTTCACGGCGATTATCATCGGAACATTTGCATTTTTCACGAACTAAAGCACGGGTATATTTGAAAACTTCATATAAGTAATAGATAAATACGAGAGCGAATATTAAATCAACAAATTTATTTAATATTACTATATTACTGCCGAAATTATCATAAATCATTTGGTCGGAAACAAGACCAGTGAATATTAAATAGACGATAGCGAAAATAGTAAATCCTTTGATGAAATTAATATTGCTGGTCATGGAACATTTACAGCCTTTATTTTCTAAACTAACTAAATATGAATATATAACGATTAAAAGAATGATAGTTATAATAGAATACAAAACCTTAGGTATATATGATAAACCAAAACTAGCCATTACTTTTTTTTATTCTAATTAACTAAAATATTATTTTTATAAATTATTTCTATTATTTGGTTTTACATAATCCAATTTTAGAAATTTGAAAATGTCTTCTTCGCTTTTTACAGGTATCTTTTTACCTAAAAAGCCATGTTCGCTCAAAGATAAATTAAATTTAGTCTTAACATAATGTCGCATTGCAATATTAAAAATATTCGAACCGGTAAAATATAACAATGAATAATAATATTCATCGGGTGGTGCAATTAATATATCAAATCTTCTAGCCGGATTATTATCTATTTTTACGATACCCATGAATTTATTTTTGCCTAAAGCTAATGTTTCAATTACATATTTAGCTTTTTCTAATTTCTTAATATAATCATTTAAATCAAATTTTGGATTTTGCATAATGATTATATCAATATCACCCATAGATTTACTTCCTCTTCGATATGAACCAACAAAATCATATGTCAATTTCGGCGATGATATCAAATGTTTTTTTATTATTATTATGTGTTTTTCATATTCTTCTATTGGTATTCGTTTCTTTAAATCATCAAAATATTTCAATCCTACTTTTTGTTTATCATTGAGAAGTTTTGGATGTTTCTTTAAATCACTAAAAGAACTAATACCGGCATCAATGATATCTTTAGCTTTTTTAGGACCTATTCCATAAACTTCTAATAATTCCTGTTTGAATATAAATTTATTGTCAGTTTTGATATTATCTTCGATATATCCAATTTTACCAGTCAAATATAATTCATAAATTTTTTCAATGATACGCTCACCGATACCTTCGAGTTTATAGATACTATCAATTGTCTCTAAATTGTCTGGATAAATAAGAATATAATTGATAGCACTGGAATATGCTTTAATTTTATAAGGTTCATTATTATAAGTTTCATAATTTTTGATTAGTTCTAATTTGTTTATTAATATTTCTTTGTTTATTTTATAATCTTTTGGTTTTTTATTCGTCTTTATGACATCTTTTATATAAGGAATGTAACCTTTATTTTTAAGGTCATTTAACATAAAAATAATGGCTTTGCCAATTCCTTTAATATCTTTCAAAGTTGCTAAAGAATTAATATCATTGGGATATTTATAAATATTGCCAATGGCTAATGAATATATCTTAGCTTTTTCGATATCTCCATTAAAAAGTTCATAGTTTCTGATTATTTCGAGGTTTTCAATAATAGTTTTTTTATTAAAAGAATTATTATTATAATCATCATCTTTTTTAATAACATTTTCAATATAATTAATCTTTCCAGTTGTTAATAGTTCATTTATCATTTTAGCAATTGTAGAACCTACACCATTTATTTCCGTTAATTTATCGAGACTTTTTGCGACTTTTATATTTTCAATCGCTTTTTTATAGATATTAGCTTTAATAAGTTCATTTTTATACAATTTATATTTTCTTATAATCTCTAGATTGTCTATAATTAGTTTCTTGTTATCGTCATTGTCATTATCATTATCATTACCATTACCATTATCATTACCATTACCATTATCATTACCATTACCATTACCATCATATTTATTAATAATTTTCATGATGTCTTTATTGAAACCTTTGAGTTGTTTGTAATGGGCTACTTTTTTAATAATAGCGATAACATCATCGTGTTTTTCCAGGTCTTTTAGAATAGATTTTTTGATATTAATTAAATGTAAAATTTTATTTTTAATGTTTTTATTGAAACCTTTAATTTTTTCTAAATCGTCGGGTGATTTGATTTTGTCGGGATATTCCTTTAAATTTTTGATGAAGACATCATATTCAGTTGTTTTATTTAACTTCTTTTCGAACGTTAATACTTTTGTTATATTTGTTTTATTCATATTATCTATATTAAAAATAAATAAAAATAAAAAAAAAGAATTATTTATATCTATCAACGATATTATTAATTTTGAACTTAGTCGAATTATCTAAGTTATCCGTATTTATCATATTAATATTATTGATGTTTTCTTCAGTTGGGACATTTTCAATTAATATCGCCAATTCATCTAATAACAGTTCTGTTAAATGTTTGTATTCATGCTTGAAAATATATTCATTCAAGTCATTAAAAATATTATTAATGATTTTATCTATAATAGCCGGTTCATCGAGTTTTTTAAGGATTAAACATAAGGCTTTAATTATAGATAACGTTGTTTTTTTGATTTTGACATATTCGCAATATATGTCATAATTCTCTTCATCAAAAATATTTTTATATTCGGTTTTAATTTCTTTAGGTAACCATTCACACTGATTTAAATAATTATTATAAAACCTTGTAATATTAGTTTTAATATAATCATCATCAAATAAATATAAAACATCAATATAAATATTATTATTCGAAGATTTGATGAAATTAATTAAGACATCAAATAACATAGTTTTAATCTCATCGTTAATTTTAGAAATGAAGACTGAAATTTTATTATAAATAATATCTTTGTTTAAATCGGTCAATTTGTTCAAATAACTGATAAATTCTTTTTTACATTTTGTTTCATCACTAAAATCGACATAAATAATATGAGGTCTTGATTTGGAAGAAGCCACTGTTTTGTTCGATGCTATTATTTTCTTTTTTTCCCACAAACTCCTAGCATCATAATTCGAAACGAAACAGTTATAATTATTAACGAGGTCATTTGCTTTATTAGCAATATTATCTGATATAACTATTTGAGAATTATTAAAATTATCTAAACTAGCTCTAAAATTATCATATGTAATTTTGATAAATCCCAAATCCTCATTTTCAGTATTCATTATATATATTAAATTAAAATAATATCTTTTATATAATTGTTTTTTTTATTCTTCAACAAAATCAGAAATATCAGTTATTTCGACTGTATTATCATGAACTATAATTCGGTCGGCTAGTTGGTTCTTAGTGCCTTCAGTTGATAAATTACGTTCCTGACATTGTGATTTTAGTTTGTCTAGGCTTAGTTTCATGAGTGCTTTCTTCGTCGCATGACCACCACTGCCACTCGCACCGATACTAGCGCTAATTACCGATTCTTTATCGTCCGTTTCTTTCTTTAAATCAAATATTTCATTAATAATCTGAACTTCGTCATTAATAACAACTTTAGGAGATGTCGGTTGTTGTTGAGTTGTGTTTAATTTACAAGTTCCATCGACACAACATGAATTATCAGAAGAACAATCATTAAAGATTTCGTTCATGATGATTTCGGCCGAAGTCATAGTTGAGGAAGTTGGGGGAGAATAAATAGAAGGATTATTATTATCAATTTCTAATCTGTTTAATCTGGTTGATAGCACGTAAAATGATTGTTCCAGATATAGATATTTATAAAACAGAAAGAATATTATGATAAACAAAATAAAATACGAAAAATAATTAATAATGTTATTTAATGAGAATATTTTAAATATTAGCATTTCTTAAACTTTCATTATATAATTTGTTTTTCATTTCAATCGCACTATTAATAATGGTTTTATTAAATTTATTTTTTTCTAACAATTCAATGGCGATGATTTGTTTTGACCCACCTCTATTAATTTTATAATTGAAATCATAAGTTTTTGTCTTTTCATTATAATCGGCATTAACACTAAGATTAATGAAAAGGTCTTTATGAATGTTTTCTAATTCTATAAGATTATGAAAATGAGTTGTTATTATTAATGTCATACCTTTGACTTTTGCGAGATATTCGGCAACTGAAAACGCAACAGCAATGCCTTCAATTGGTGGTGTAGAATGCATAGGTTCGTCCATTAAGAAAAGCCCGCGTTTATTAACTTTCTTCAGATTGTCGGCGATATTAATCATTTCATTACAATAACTTGTTTCGGCTTCAAAATAAGACTTTTTACCGATTTCATCGGTTATTCGCATAAATGAAGTTATAGCATCATATAAATGAACATTACCTTTAACAGCATTGATAATGCCGAGAGTTTGTGCAAGAATAATATTGATAGTTATAGATTTAACATAAGTAGTTTTACCACCGGCATTAACACCAGTAATAATAATATTTTTATCTAAATTGACAGGATTGGCTATTTGTGTAGATGGTAGAAGGGGATTTTGAGAGTTCCATAATTTCGTTGAGGTATTTTCATAACTAGGCAATGACCAATTTTTAGAAAATTTAATTTTAGTAATTACATCAACACAATCAATAGTATAAATAACTTTTAAAAGATTAATAATATCATTTTTATAATTTTCATTTTTCCATAATCGATAAACAGAAGAAATATCATAATCTAATGTTGATAAATTTTCGATACTCATATTGATAATTTTTTCATCAATTGAATATAAAAAGAATGGTTTCCAGATGGTCTGCGAACTTTTAATAATATTTATAGAAGTTTTGATGAATTCTATGAGACCATATAATTTATCTAATAATTTTTTACGTAATTTATAGATAATATAAGAAACGTTAAATTGTTGGTAAATACCATAAATATAAATACCAAAATATACGAACATAGTTAAGAGCTTAGTTAAGTCTGATTTTATATTTCCGGATAACTTGAAAGCCATTTTTAAGAACCCGTAAATGATGGAAAGATATTTATAAAAAGACATGTTTAATTTCAGATGGTAAGTGAGATAATAATAAGGACTATAGATAATAGAAATAGGAAAACAAAAATTCATAGCAGGCATTAAGACGATTTTATATAAATGATAAAAATCCAAAAGATATTTATTATAATTCATATAATTAATGATATAGGTTGAAGGAAATAAAAGATTAATAGAAAGGTCATCATTAATTTCTTCTTTTAATGTCATAATCCATAATAAATCCGTTTCAGTCTTTTTGAGTATTTCTAATTGTGATTTAAGGAATTTAAAATTGGCTTTTTGACGGTTAAGCAGAAGTTGTTTATCGTTGATGGGTGTTTTAATTAATTTTTCTATAATTTTTACACCTCCTTTAGTTGTTGGTTTAGTTTTTATCCATTCGTCGATAGTAGTATCATTATAAATATTATTATTAACAATAATTTTATTTTTGTCATAATGATTTTTAAGGATATCATCTAAGATTAATTCAGCGGTTTTATCAGCCATTTCAAAATAATTATTTAATTCTTCAATTTTCATCATTTGTTAATATGAAACAATTAATAATATATGATTTAATCACAATATATAAAAAATGACTAATTTAATATGAATATAACCAAAAGAAGAGAGAATGAATTATATAACTATTGTTTATGAAAATAAGTTATATAAAATAGAAAAAGAACCATTCGAAACGGATGAAAATACTTATATTAGAGGATGGTATATAATTAAAAACAATCATTTAGACAATATCATATCTCGTTCTATTATTTATTTAAATGAACGAACTATGAAATATTAACGGCGTGCTCGGACACCTCCTTTTTTGCTTGAAGAAGCTGGAGCTTTTGGTTCATTGAAAACGCCGATTTCCTTATCAGCTAATAGACGAGCACCTAATAAAGCTAAAGCTGATATAAATGGTGCTAATTCAAGACCTACACCGCCACGACGGCTTTTAGATGCACGACCACCACCAGCAACAGAGCCTAAAGAACAGGTAGCACAACCACCTTCCATACTGTAATAGAAACCATTAGTTAATTCGACATCATCATTTGGTTTTAAACCTCCTCTTCGTCTAGAAGAACCGCCTGAAATTCCTTGATGAGTGGCAGGGAGAGTTCCTGCACTAGCTAAAGCAGCAGTATTATCTGCGGCGGGAGGTGTATATAACATATATACATTATTGTCTGAAGTTGTTGAAAAATCGGCTATATAACCGCCACGTCTTAATTTACTATCCATATCTAATTAAATATAAGATTATTTTCTAATGTAGAAGACTAAAAAAACGGCCGCTATAGTTGTAAAAAAATTTAGAAAGATAATTAAAATAACAAAAGGAATAATATAATAAAGCAAGTAAATTAAAATAGGTCTTATAATTTCGGTTCGCATATCTTCGTTTAAAATCTCATCTCGAATAATATTAATAATAAATTCGATTATATTTTTTTTATGTTGCGTCATTATTATAATATTGATTACCTTAATATTATACAGAATGAAACATTCATTGAAAATTCCGCAAAAAAAAACAAAATGTTTAGTTTCGTATTTGGAAAAACCGCTAAAATTAATAATTAATGATGTTAAGATAAAAAATTTTATAGGTGTAAATAATATTCACTGTGAGATACCTGTGAAAAGTAATGAAGATGCTATTAATTTTATCGAAATAATCGATAATTTATCATGTGACACATTATTAGAAAATCCGTCATGGTCTGATAATCAGATAATAGAGAATGTTTATAATTATTCATATTCCGGCGATTTATCTACGATAAACCTATTATTCAACGATAAAACAAGTTGTTATATGGATGGTAATAATAAAGAATTGGGCGAAATGATAGAGATATTACGGGATAATAAGAAACTGCGAGAAATTAATATCAATATGGAAATAAACTTCTTAGGATTATTTATATATGACAATGCTATAATAAACAAATGGATAATAAAAGTTATTAATGTCGAAGAATTGGACGATGATTTGAATGACTGGGATAGAGATGAAATTGAAGACGATTGGCAACAAGAACTCATATTATACGAAGAAAACGTCATGAATAAGATAGAATTATATAAACAGTCGTTATATAATGTAAAAAAAATATTAGAAGATATTAAAACCGAAGAAAATTATAATAATTGGGAGAAAAAAATTCTAAAATTAAAAAATTATATTTTAAAAATATAATTTTATCTATATTATTATAATAGATAGATATTAAATAATGAGTTCTTCAATAGTTATTTCATTTTCAATTGCCATACTGCTATTAGTAGTATTATTATTATTAGTTTCATACAATTCTAAATGCAAGATGGACAATATAGAACGTTTCGAAAGTGATAATAGTATTAATAGTATCTTAGCAAATAATAACCATCAAAATGCAAAAACAAATCCTTCAGCCGCAGATGGTTCGATGCCTTTAGGTAATATTTATGCTTCTGACCCTTCAGCACCGGAATATGCATCTGTAAATGGAACACCAGTTAGTAGCGAACCATTTGCAAATATGAATAGTTCTTCTCAACAGCAACAGCAACAACAACAATCAGCTGAAACTGTTTCACCACAGGATAGTAGCTGTTTTGTTCGTGACCGTTTAACAAGCAGTGATTTATTACCACAAGATGCCGCGAATTCTAAATGGGCTCAAATAAATCCGGCAGGTTCTGGAATGTTAGGTGACCAGAATTTCTTAACAGCTGGATATCACGTAGGAATAAATACCATAGGCCAATCATTACGAAATGCTAATTTACAATTACGTTCTGAGCCACCTAATCCTCAAGTTGCTGTAAGTCCATGGGGAATATCTACTATAGAGCCGGATGTCCGTGCTGTATCATTTGAAATAGGCAGTTCTCCGTCCAATTAATCGAAAGTTATGAAACAACGAGTATTGATAATATCTTGTTTCGGGATTAATGAATTTTTGATAGACGTTTGTTTTTTATATGAAAACTTAGACATATTTTCATATATCTTTTTTTGATTTTCGATAGCATATGTAATTATTTTATTATTAAAAGCCCATTTAAAGAAATTTAATTGTCCGATAGTTGTTTCAATTTCTTCATTTTTATCAATATTAAAAGTTATTCGTTCGTGCCGTCGAAATGCATCAAAATTAAATTTTTTGAATGATTTCAATTGTGCCCGATAATCTAAATATAATGTTATTTTTTTAAATTTATCAGTTGAATAATTTTCAGGTAGATTATAATAAACATTATTATCGGCTTCATTAATCCAAAATATAATATTATTATTTTTGGCATATCTTGTTACGAGCCAATCAATCATACGTAATGATAACTCGTGTTTGCCTTCAATTATATCTTTCAAAATCAATTTATATTTTTCATTCAAATTATAAAAAGAATTTATAGATAATAATAATAATTCTTTAGACGTATTATTATCAGTCATTAATAATTTTATTATAAAAACCCTTTATATATCCATTAATTAGCGAATGTATATAGGTCAAAAATTAAAGCAACTATAGCTAATACCAATAATAAAGCAATTTTCAAATCCCACAAAGAAATATAATAAGTACCTATTATTAAAATAATAACTATCCAATAATGTTCAGCAATTTCTAACACATATTCAGGATAGGGAACCGACGGTCGCAAACCATAAATTAACAAATAGGCAGAAATAATACCTATAATAATATATCGTATGAATATGTCTATATTATCAATCATTCTAATAATTTAATTTATATTATTATTATTTTTTCCATTGCTATAATAGAAAATATGCAATACGCAACACTTGAAGAAGCATATCCGAATTCGAATAAAAAACAGCAATGTTCGTCTTCATCTTCTTCAAAAAAAAAAGATAATACGAGTGAGAAATTTGGGTCAGACTATGGAACCGAATCAGATTGTTATTATGATAAACAAGGTATAAAAATGCCAACTTGTGACAAATTCACAAATCCTTCTTCGGCCACTTCCGTTACCACAACTCCCACTCCTGCTAATAATGATGTTAATCATTTGAGAAATGAATATGTAAAAAAGATGTGTTCGCCGTTACAACCACCTGATTATCATTTGCCTATTGATAGTAATTCAGAGAATGCATTCAAAAAAGCATTAGAGACATCATTAATGGATATGGGAAAAGTTCAAATAGATAAATTTTCAATTAAACCATATGATTTTGATGAATATGATGCATATCTTAATATAAATAACATAAATACGAATAATAAAGATACCAGTCTGGAATATAGAACTACACCATTTTTAGAAGAATATTTATTAGGTCTAAGAGATAGTTTTAATAAAAAAAAACAAGACCAAGGAATAAAAGTAAATAACATAGAACAATTCACGAATTATACTAAAAACATAAAAGTAGATGTTAATTTGTATAATTTATTTTTATTCATATTCATAGGAATAATTATAATATTATTATGTGACCAAATTACCCGATTGGCTGTTATTGTCGCAAATAAAAACATATAAACACCAAAAACTAAATGAAATTAAAAGATGAAATACTTCACACATCTAGTTTTTTCAGGAAATGCAATTAGGTCAATATGTTTATTAGGTATATTGAGATATATATATTTCAATAAAATGGAAAATTTTATTAAAAATGCTTCGGGAACTTCAATGGGGTCTTTTTTTTGTCTAGCTTTTGCTTTAAAAATTCCAGTGGATGAATTAGAAGCAATAATTATAAAAACGGTAAAAAATGAAAATTTAACAATAATACCTACGAAGAAATACATTGATTTCTTTTTAAATTTGGGTTTCAACGATTCGAGATTGTATTTAGCAGGAATACGCGAATATATTAAAAAGAAATATAATATGGATGATATGACTTTTATGGAATTATCAAAATTGACTGGTGTTAATGTTTATGTCAGTACAACTAGAGTAAATGACGCAAGTAATTTTATTTTTAATGTCAATGACACACCGAATATTTCAGTATTTGAGGCGATAGCGGCTTCTATGTGTATTCCGATTATATCGAAACCAATAAAAATAAATAACAATTATTATATTGATGGTTGTATTTCAAATAACGTTCCTTATAATGTTTTTGAGAATATAAATCATGAGGATATTTTGTGTGTTGCGGTATTTGTAAAAGCTGATTACGATTTCGTAGTAATACCAGAAACAAAAGATGACGAAGAAATAACAATAATAGATTATGTCAGACAATTATTTAATATTCTTTATTACAATTCTTTCAAACATACATTCATTAATAAAATAGAAAAATTTAAAAATCCATTATTGATATCAAATAGTCATTTCAAATCAAGTCTTAATTTTGAAATTACGAAAACAGAACTAAAATTTGAAATTTCAGAAGATGATATCGAGACATTAATACTCCAGGGTTTTAAAGATATGTCTGAATACATGAAAAAAATAATTATTGAAGAAGCAGCCGATTTTTAGAATTATTAGAAATATCTTCTATTTTCCATGATATATATAAAGTGTTTTTATTTGGTAATAATGAAACATAAAGCCCGCTCTTTTGCAACGATGTAATAATATAATTAATACATTTTTCATAATCATATAATGGATAACCTATAATTATAGGTGGCACGACATAATATAATGATTGTCCGCCCATTTCTGCAATCTTTTTAATTTTTTTATTGCAGCCATTTAAAATAACATTAAATGATTCGCAAATCTTACTGTCTTTTTTTTTCTTAATCTCATATAAATCATGTAACGATATTTTATTCATTTTATTCTATTTATATAAATTTAAAAAGCATATTTTTATTTACTTAACATTAACATTAACATTAACATTAGCATGAGCATTGACCTTCTCAGCCGCAAATTTAAGAACATTTTCTTTTGTTCGATATAAATCAAATGAATGTCTAGTCTTTCCATCAGCCATAACTAATGACAACATCGGAACACCTGTTATATTTAAAGTAGTTGCTAGAGCAGCTCCTTCGCCATTATCCTTTATATCATATTTCTTAGTTGTGAATTTATAGTTACCTGGGTTAGTAGAGACTTCTTTAGAGATTTCATCCCAAGTTGAGCTAAATTCTTTACAATATCCACATTCAGGCATATAAAAATATTGTAATTCTGGTTGAGGATTTGTGAATTTTTCGAAGAATTTATAATTACTCATAAATATTAATATTAATATTGCTACTACTAATAATCCAACTACAACCCAAATTACAGACGATGATTTAGAAGACGATTTTGAACTGCGACTACTATAACGCATAGATTTAGAAGAAGCCATTATATTATTCTATTATAAGTATAATATTTTAATATAATAATTGTTGTAGAATAAATATAATATGAATAATAAAATACTTGTGAAAATTACAACATCAGAATAAATTATATATTTTATTATAATGTCATTAATGTTTTTTGTTCTCTTATCTTTTAGCCAAATAATGGAATTGATAATAAAGAAAATATAGATTAGTAAAACAATAATCAATGCTATATAAATCAACATATATCTTTTCTATCTCTAATAATAAAAAATGATTAAATTTAGATATAAAATAATTTTCATAATGGTTAATTTTGCATTCGCCTTTACACTTCGAAGTATTGTCATAACTAATGTTACGCCGACCATTTATTCTAATATCAAAAATTCAAAATTGACTTTAGAACATGTATATCCAAAATGCTATATGTATAAAAAACATTATAATGACATGCATAATATCTTCAAATGTGACCATTATATTAATAATATGAGGTCGAATTATAAATATGTAGATGCTCACAATGAAACATTCAGCCAGCTTTATGACAGTAATAATTATGTCAATACGAAATTGAAATTGTTCTGTCCCGAAGATACAAGTAAAGGTTTAATCGCCCGGGCAATAATGCATATGTCATATGAATACAAATATGACTATAAAAAAATAATTGACCATAGAAATTTAATCGATTGGTGTTTAGAATATCCACCAACCAAAGAGGAAAGATATCATAACGATATGATATTTCAAAAACAAAAGACTAGGAATATGTTCATTGATTTATATGGAAAAAAGAAATTTAAAAATTTAGTTCTTCATTATTTTTCATAAACGCATTTTTAAGACTTTTTTGAGAATATAAACGCTAATTCCAATAGATATCAATCTTAGAGTTTCTAGTTTCTTCTGGACAACGTCTTTTTTTGTCATTATTTATAATTCAAATTTAAATTATTTTTATATAAAAAAATGATTTTTCTTAATTTATATACTACATAAGCAAAAAATGGTATTTACGAAACGGAGGCAAGCCGACAGTGAAAATACGGATATCAATAAAAGACATCAGATATTTCTAGATAAGGCTGCTGAAATTGCTAAATATTCGACTATGCAACAAAAGCACGGAGCTGTGGTTGTATATAAAAATAAAATAATTGGCTACGGTTTTAATTATATGGTTAATCATTTAAATGACAATAATAGCATTCATGCAGAAGTAGCAGCGATTAGCCAAGTATTTAAAAATAAGACTATTTTAGGCGAATGTGATATTTATGTTGTTCGTATTGGTCCGCCACGTTTTAATAATTGTTTGAAATTGTCTAAGCCTTGTGAAAAATGTACCAAATTTATAAATAAATATAATATTCGATGTGCTTATTATTCTAATTAAATATCTAAACTCATCGAAACCTTCGGAATTATTCTTTTAATACTTTTTTTAACTATTACAGGTCTTTCTTCTTTATTGAAGATTTTGATTAATAATTCTTCGCCCGTCAAATGTTTATTTGTATTTATAATTTCCCTTATATCCTTAATATTTATAGGTTTATGAACATTTCTAATATTAGTTTTTAATCTGCCATTTTGAGTATTCAAATCATTATAATTATATTTAAACATAAAATCCTCTATTTTGTTATTTAATGCCTGTTGTAATGTCTTCCTTTCTCGTATTGCTATTTTTAATCGTCTTATTGCATCATCATATTTAAACCAATCGCTAACAAGAACTTTAAATGTATCAATTTCTTCAGCTGTTGGTTCATTCTTATTTGTAATAATATCATCTATTAAATTACTGTTATCCATTATATAAAGTTAATTAAATATTGCTTTAAATATCTTTAACAGTTATTCATCGTTTTACCGAGCTTTTCTTTTTTGATAACTTAGAAGACTTAGAAGTCTTAGAAGACTTGGAAGGAGGAGGTGGTAATGGTTTTAAATTACTTTTAACAAAAGTAGATAATGATTCAAGGTCTCTGCTGCCGTTATAATTTATTTTTTCGCCGTCTTTATAGGCAGTAATATGAGGAAAAGAATTTATACGCCCGAATTCGTGTGGTGCTTGTTGCATATAATTTAATTCAATCTGATAAAATTGACGGTCAGCAAATCGATTAATAAGGTCAGCCCAAACAGGCATCAATCGGTTACAATGGCCACAGCTATTCCAATGATATAAAATAACAGCTCCATTTGCTCGTATTTTATCTTTCAATTTTTCTAAATTTTCATTATCGACTTTGGTTATAGCTGCACTTACCATTATTTTCTATATATATATAGATAAAAAATAATTGAAATGGGTGATAATAATACTAATACTTCATTGCAAGCTATGTCTTATAATATTTCATGTGACCATATTAGAAAATTAAATGAAATATATAATAAAAATAATGAAATGGCATATAATCAGCATTTTAAATGTATAGAAACTGCTAAAACAGACGATGATAGAAATATGAGATATTTGACTAGTTCATATGTATCAAAAAAAGATTGTATATTTACATCTACAGAACCTGATGAATTATTATGGGCAAAAGTGTTTGAAATGAATTCGTCTATGGCTTATAAAGACGATAATGCGACAGTCAAATTTAATGAAAATACGAGAAGAAAAATAATTAGTCGCTGATAAATTTAAATTCATCTTTGTAATTATACGAAGGCATCTCTAAAATTATTATAGATTTTTCAAATTCTTGAACAAAACTTTTAATATCATAAGGTTCTATTTTACCTTCTAATATAAATTCATGTCTATCTACTCTAGCTCCTTTATTGTTTTTACTATTATTAGCATGAATAATAGTAATATCATTCTTATCATGGATTAAATATAATACTTCTTTTAGTTCATAACCAGCATTCCAAATATGACAAGTATCAATACAAATCTTAAATAATTCTCTTTCTTGTTCTGTGAATGAATAATAGAAATTTATGAAATCTCTGAAATTGCTCAATAATTCAGTTCCTTGTCCTGCCGGAGTTTCTAATATTAATTTAGTCTTAATATTATGACTTGCCATCGTTTCCAACAAATTTTTAATATTAGTTCTCATTGTTTCTAATGCTGTTTCTTTGGAATTAGTTAAATATTTACCAACATGAATAATATAACCAACAGCTCCTATATAATTTGCAGTCAAGATATCATTATAAATAAAAGTATCTGTTATTTCTATTGTTCTTTTGCCAGTCATAAAAGGTTTAGCAATGTTTAGAACATATGGACCATGAACAACGACTACGAATTTATTTATATTACAAAATTTTTTTATTAAGTGTGATTCATTAATATATTTCGTATTATTAGTTATATTAGAACTTCTGGGATTTGTCGTAAATATCTGTAATGCATTTCCTCCATTTGTTTTAATCTGGGTCATTGTTTTTACAATCGTAGCTTCTCGGGGTATATGTGCGCCTATGAACATTTATATATAAATAATAATAATAATATTGTCATATATAATTATAATAATGAATTCCTCACATCCGATTATAACTAAAGGAACTCATATTATCTTGGATTTAAAGGAAATAGAAAATAACGAAATCTTGAAATATGAGAAAGATATTCGAGAGATTTTAGATATTATTTCTATTGAATTTAAATTGAATGTTGTGGGTAGAATAATTCATCAATTCGAACCGTTCGGTGTTACTGGGGTTTATGTATTGAGCGAATCACATTTATCTATTCACACATTTGTAGAAGAAAAAAAAATAGCTATGGATTTATATACTTGTAAAGATTTTGACGAAAATGAAAGATTAATAACATTCATCAAAAACATTTTTAATCCTTGTGTTTGTGATTATAAAATCATTGACAGATAACATTGCCTAAAATCGATTTTATAACGATATGGGCATACAAAATATTCTTTATTTTTTTGTGTTGTTAAGAATTTAACAAGGCAATTATGATGCAATTTATAACTATTCGGACTTACATTTCTATATTCATATATACAAGCTATTTCTGTATTATTATTTAATCTATCCAAACATATCGGACAATTGTCAACGTCATTAACATTACCATTAACATTACCATTAACATTACCATTATCATTACCATTACCATTACCATTATCATTATCATTATCATTATCATTATCATTATCATTATCATTATCATTATCATTACCATTAACATTACCATTAACATTACCATTATCATTACCATAGATAGTATAGGGTAAATTGCCGATTTTCCAGCCGTTATCAATCATTCTATAGATATCATCAAATATTTTATAATTTTCGTTAAAACCTCTGATATAATTTGTTTGTTTTTTGATGATATCTTTTAATATTGGTTTTGTTGGATTTGATAATAAATCATATGAAGTGCCTGTATTTTTAGAATAATAGAACATAGTAATATTATCTACTCTTGATAATAACAATCCGTAACAGGTATAATTATTATTACAATAAGGCGGCTCATCATTTGATATGGTTATTTCAATTGAGATATTTAAATTATTGATAGTATTTATATTATTAGTTACGAACGAGTAAAAATTAATATGGTCTGTTCCATGTTTGAATGCTATTTTGATATTAGATGATTTTATAAATCTATCTATCGTTTTTTTATCATATTCAATATTATAAAAATTATCGCTCAAAAGATTATTATCAATATAATATAAACTTCTATTATAAATAGCTAATAGTTTTTCACAAGGATATGTTCCATAAATAATGCCATTGTTATTTAATACTTCCGTTTCTAACAATTCATAGAAAATATTCAATTCCTTATAATAAATCATATTTAAATTAGAAATAAATTCAAAAATATCATTTTTTTAATTTTGAATAATTATTAACGTAAAATAAAATAAAAATGATATTTTTTATTTTAAAAACAATCAAGCGTTTTAATATGTTTATTATTGGTGGCGAAGTTTATGAAGATGATGAGATTTTCAACATTGACCCGTATTATAATAATCGTGGCGATTATGACACGGATTATGAATATGACGATGAATTGTTAGATATCATCCCACATTCGATTGAACCTATCACCGCTACAAGATTAATTTCGATTTAAGGAACGGAAAGAAAGAAAAAGGAAGAAAAGAAAGTCCAAAAAAAGATGTTTTTGGACTTTTTTTTGAATTGAAATGAAAAATAAAAAATGTATAAAAATTTAAGAAAATTCAAAATAAATTGACATTGATATTATCATTATTTTTAACATTCGAAATGTATATCAGCAACAATGGCGAAGTTTATGATGATGAAGAAGTCGTTGGTGAGAATGCATATTATGGTTCGGTTTATGAACGCGATGACGATGAATATATTTATGAAGATGAATATGACGAATTGGCGATATCGTTCGAAAACAAATTGCAACTTAAGAGCGTCGTGATTTCGATATAAAAATAACAGAAAAAAAAGTTCAAAAATCTTTTTTGGACTTTTTATTTAAACATTATTTATATAAATAGAAATGATTAAAAATGGTTTATTTAAATATTCCTTACAATGACCGGAAAAAAGCTAAGAATATGGGAGCATTATGGGATGCGAATGCTAAAAAATGGTATTGTGAAGAAGATAATGAATTATGTTCTATGTATGATGTATATAAAACCGATATTACAATTATAGGAGAAGATAGAACATATGGTGATAATAAATTGTATATAGACATGATACCAAAAACTAGTTATTTTAAAAATGTCAGGTCTATTTTTAATGATTGTGATTGGAATTTAATAAGACATCATATTTACGAGAGGGTGAATAATAGGTGTGAATGTTGTGGAAGAAAACGAAACAAATATTTAGAAGCTCATGAAAGATGGGAATTTAACGAAGAGACCCAAACACAGAAATTAGTGAGAATTATTGCATTATGTAAATTATGCCATTCGGCAACTCATTACGGCCATTCAAAAAGACGAAAGAATATTGATAATATCAATAATCACATAAAAAAAATAAATAATTTTACAGAAGAAGAATTAGATAATCATATTAAAACAGCATATGAAATATGGAGAAATAGAAATAAAATTAAATGGAATTTAGATTTTGGCATTATAACAAATTCAGGATTTGAAATTAGGAATTACAAATCTTCACATGCCGATAATTGAACTATGTTATTTATTTTTTCTCGATAAAATACCATCCACAAAGAACAATTACCAGAATTACATATAATATGCTTACATCTACTCATTATTAGCGTTATTGCGAAATAATATAACGAATACTGATAATTGGTTTCTTTGAAAACTTTATTTACTGTTGTGTTTTTTTTGTAGATGTGTCTTATTTCGTCATAGAAAATAAGATTATTCGGAAACTCTTCTTTCATGTCATTAATGAAATTCGTTTCATCTGATTGAATTAGAAATTTAATATTAGGATTTTTTTCTAATATAGCTTTTCCATATTCATAATAATAATCAATTGCTGGTAAATCGATTTCTGTTGCCTTATCATTACCTCTAAAAAACAAAACACAAATATTTTCATAATCTATATTATATTTTTCTTCCATCATTTTGACAATATCAAATATTTTCTGAGTTGGTGTAAAGTATTTTCTCACAAACGGTAATAAACTTTCTAAATCTAATTTATCGAATTGTTTGTATTGAAACCATTCTTTGAATTCTATGTCTTTAGAATAGGGAATATCACCATAAACATTATTATAATGTACAAAATAATCGAATGTCAAGTCTTCGTCAGGATGACTTTTATTGCATTCAAAATATTTTTTAGTGACATAACTATAAGGTAATTCTTTATGTTTATTGAAAAATTCTATTAAGAAATGTAATCTAACAGAACAACAGGAAAAAAATCCGCCATCATGTTGAGTAGTCAATTCCATTTTATTTAATTTAGGATATATAAACTTTATATAAAATTACAAGCCCGAAATTGAATTACATTATCAGCATTTTCTCTATAAAACATTATCCATATCCCACAATTTCCTGAATTGACAATAAGATATTTACATTTACTCATTATTATTGTAATTGCCAAATAATTCATAGAATAATGAAAATTACTTTCTTTGAAAACTTTATCGACAGTCGTTGATTTGTCTTGAATATGTCTGATTTCGTCTTTAAATATGATATGATTAGGAAAATGATTAGCCATTGTATTTAAAAATTCGGTTTCATCCGATTGAATTAAAAATTTTATATTCGGATATAAATTTAATACATATTTTCCATAATGAATATATTCTTCATATGATGGTAATTCTACTTCGGTTACTTTGTCATTTCCTCTAAAAAACAAAACACAAATATTTTCATAATCCAAATTGTATTTTTCTTCCATTGTTTTTATAATTTTCAATATCTTGTCAGATGGTGAAAAGTATTTTCTTATAAATGGTATAGTTCCTTCATAATCCAATTGATTATAGCTTTTGAATTGAAACCATTCTTTATAATTGATTCGGCGTTTATATTCAATGGTTTCAGGTATCTCATCGTAATGTTTAAAATAATTGAATGTTATGTCTATACTACTATTATTATCTGGTTTATACCATCCATAACAATCTCTACTATCAAAAATTACAGGAAGAGCTTTATTTTCATGAAAATAGTCTATTAAATAATGTAATCGCATGGTAGAACAAGAAAAAAACCCAAAATTATGACTTATCACTAAGCTCATAATTTTGAATTTTTCTTTTTGACTATTTTATTTTTAGTAGGTTTTCATCGCACACAAACCGATGATAACCGTCCAAATCGCAATCGAAATCATAACACCCTTACCGAATTCGGCATGGTATTCCGTGATACAATTGTTCCTAATCGCATTATACTCCGTGTAATTTGCAAGGTCACAACAATTATCTTTCTTATTATTGATGCACTCGAAAATTTCCGAGTTGTTCGTAATACGAAAGGCGCGATTGTTGCAATTCTTTTGAACGGCTTTCTCGACATTCTTCAAATAATTGCGGCTTGCTGCTGTGCTGCGAGCTTCAGTCATTGCGATGAGGATAAATCCGATGATGATCATTCTATGCACCATTGCTGATTGATAAATAATTATTGATAGTTATTTAATCAATTTTTCATAATATTATAAATAAATTTATACAATTTTTATTTGTATTTATTTTAAAGTAAATTTATATAAAAATGATACTTGTTTTTACTATACTTAATCAAGCGTTTAATATACAGCTTCCCCTCCAAACATGAGCGAGTTAGTCGAAGTATTTATCGAAATGGATGATGACACTTATATTTATGGTGACAATACTTATCAAATTGAAAAAGTTGATGGCGTATTGGTTGAGCCTTATCGTCTGGTCCAAGACGATAAACTCATCAAATATTTCAAATCAAATCATACATTCGCAGTTTATGATATCAAAAGCGAGGTGTTGATTGAGTTGATTTTCACTATGACTTGTTGGTCGGACGATTTCATAGCCTATAAGGTGAATGAAATCGGAATTGGTTATGAAGTCACAAAAGTCTATCACGGCAGACTTGTTGAGAAAAATAAAAATTGTAACGTCGATTTGAACGACGTCATAAAGACGCTTTGAGCAGAGCAGCAAAAGAAAAATAAACAAAAGTCATTTTTGTTTATCATATATTCTTTTTGTCATCCATAAATAATTGGTATTTGTGGAATTATTATAATTGTTTTTTGTTTTCATAATAATAATATTATTATTGAATTTTATTTCACCATCATTATAACATAACTCTGCCATTAAATTATTTTCTTTAAATAGCTTTCCTAATAAACCGGAACCGGTAGGATAAGTAACATCAATTCCATAATAATTATTATTGACATTCTTAACGATTTCATAGATAGCGATATTAAGAATTGGATTATTATTTTTTGTAATAATAAAATCGCTATTGACTAAAGGCTTATTATAATAATGATTTTTATTTTTAACAAAATAATTACGGTCAATAAGATTAATCAATTTAATATTATCGTCATATTTATCATCTATAAATATACCACCGTATTTATATAAAACGCAATATTTCCAAAGGTCTAATTTATATTCGAAAGGTATTAATTTTTTATAAGTATCATAGACGGAACTAGGATAATTATTTAATATAAATTTTTCACAATCATTTGCATCAAAATAAAAATAATTAAATTCTGGATTATTAATTCTCAATGTTTGAGAAATAAAATTCTTATTTATACCTGCTTGAAATATATTCATAGGTACCTTAGTATAAATGCCAAAAGTTATCATTGAGATATAACTATTGGCATTTTATTTTTTTTAATGATTATTTATAACGAACTCATAAACGTCATTCCACGTTCTAATGAAATATTTTCTATTTTCATAAATAATTTGATAGAAATCCTTCAAATTCGCATAATCAACATTATTTTCGAATTTTTCATAACTGTCAAGCAACATCTTAATATTATCCGGAGTATAATCAATTATTGAATGATGCATATGAAATTCATCTTTCTGAATAAACCTTTCGCTAAATATAACGAAATCTTTCACCAAAATGAAATATGACGCAACACTACTAACCAAATAATAACTATCAGTCAGATACTGCTTATATAAACAACCCTCCATTGTCGTATTTATTTATATAAAAATAAAATTTTAAAATCATTTTTTATTAACTTTGCTTTGAATATTCTGTAAATATTTTTTCTATATCATCTTTAAGAATACCTAAATAACCTTTTTGTCCTTTATTAAATACTTGCTTTGTAACAACTTTATAAAAGTTTGATAAATGACATGAATCCATTATAGTATGATTTAATAAATATAATGGATTATCAAATGACATATTAGCAAGTTCTATTGGTTCTACAACACCACCAAAATGTATTCTGTCATATACACAATCTAATTTGTCATAAAATAAATTAGATAACAATGTATTTAAGTCTTTATCAATAATATTCTTAGATAAATTTAAATAAATTCTTTCTTCTTGAAAATCTCCTAAATCAACAATATTTAATGAACTTGAATTTGTATATATTTGTTTATAAGCTTGATAAGCAGGTTGTGTTTCAATATATGAATAATATCGAATATTATTCAAATAATAACATAATGTATTTGTAAATAATCGCATAATAAAATGTAATATACTATCAATTTTATTAGGTATATGGTTATTACTTAAAATATTACCATTTTTTTTAGTTTCATATAAATATACATTGATACATATTTGACCATATAAATAATTTAAATTTAAATAATCAGACATTAACATTAATTCAATAATACTAATTATATCAGCAATTAAATCATTTCTCGTTTGAACGGTTTTAAATGCATTAATTATACTATCGGGTATTGGTTCTAAATTATACAAATATTTAAATAGTTTATAATTAACAATCATATAATTATAAATAGTATTATTTTTAAGAAAATGAATAAATGCTACAAATATAAACATTAATTTATTTAAATCAGTTTGACATTTACTATCATTATCATTATCATAATTATTATGTAAATAAGTTATATAATTTTTAATATCTAAAAATATAAATGTTTTTAATCTACTAAATAATAATTCTGAATTTGCTTCTATATTTGTTGTGAAACTATAATCTATTTGTCTTGATACTTGTTTCATTTTGTATATGTCTTTAGGTAATTCTGGTTTTAAATCTGTTAATGGTAATGGTAATGATAATGGTAATGATATTGCTTTTTTTGATGATAATGATTGTAGTTTTCTTTTAATTTGTGTTTTTAGAGCATCAGTATTTGTTTTAATAACGTTTGATGTTTCAGTATATAATCTTTTTGCAGCTGAGAATAAGCCAGATTTTTCTGGTTCTTCTGGTTCTTCTGGTAATACAATTGTATCTAATACAGAAGCAGCAGAAGCAGAAGCTACTGCTGCTTCTGTTTTTGCATCTTCAAGTAGATTTACATTTTCTGATTTTATTTGCTCTTGTAGATTTTGTATATCAGTTTGGATAGATGATAATTTTAAAAATGATATCATGATATCATCTTTTAAATTATCATTTATTTTATTTTTTAAATCATTTATTAATTTAACTATATCCTCATTAATTATGGATGTATTTAAATTATCTAGTAATTTTAAAATTTCTTTTTTAAATTGTTTTTCACTTAAAGTATTTATAGTACTTAATATACGAATAATATCAGCTAGTATTTTTTTATTTTTTTCTTGAGCTATTACGTTTTTAATTATCTCATATGCTTTATTAAAATTATCTTTATCTATTATTTCTGATTGCTTAGATTGTTTTTGTTTATGTATTACAATTTCTAAATATTTTATTGCTGTAATTGTTTTATTTTTTTCATAAGATGAGATATAATCTGTTCCTAATTTATCATCAATTGTTCTATAAATTTTTAATTGTTTTTCAAGGTTTTTTATTAAATCTTTATAATTTGAAATTCTTAATGTAATATCTCCACTATTCTTATTTTTTTTTTCTAAATCTGGTATTTCTTTTTCTTTATTACCTTTAAATAAATCCGATATACCTTTTCCACCCTTCTTTCTTTTGGTTCTATATTTTTTTGGTTTTGTTTTAGTCATTATCTATTTAAATATAATTAAAAAAAACAAAAAGAATATTTCTTTTGTTTTTATTATTAAAATATCGAAGTTTTATTCGAAATTCATATAGAAATCGTCGTCAGCGCAGTCTTCCCAATTAAGAGTCGTATTAACTGCTGCTACTACTACAGCGACAACTTCTTCTTCTTCAAAAATTGGTTTGTCGTTTTTGACAATAGAAGCCCATGACTTTGTTTTGTTGTCGGTCTTAATCTCATGAACAATTTCTTCTTCTTCTTTTTCGTCCTCAAGGAGTGAAAACGAATTTTGAATGTCGAGTTGCGGTTCATCGGATTTTGTATTGGATGTTTTAGCAACTTGAGAAGGTTCCGGACAGATTTTATTGAATTTGTAAGAAACAATTAATTTTTCTCTGTCAGCGAAAGAAAGACGATGTTTATAACCACATGTTTCTTTTTCGCATAACTGTCCGAATGTGCAATTTTTTTTTCGATTGTCAATGTTTGGTTCGTTGATATTTTTCCCATTAATGGCATCATAAAACCGTTTAACAATCTTTCGTTCTTTGTATGGAATATAATGAGCATATAAGCAATCATTATTCAGACAAATACAATTCAAATTGCAATTGGTAGTAGATACGGAGGACATCGTATAATATAAATACAAATAATAACATTTCATTTTTTATTATTTTTATTTAAAAAAAATAACAAATATCTATTATTTTAATATTGATATGCAACTCGATTAATTATTTTACTATTTCTTGAAGGCAAAGAAGTTAAAAAACAGCCATCACTGTATTTTACAAGTAAGGCCAATACTTCTTCAACTAATTGAGGCATTTTAGTCAAGTCATAAACATGCGTATATTTAATTAAACTATTATATATATATCTGGTATTAATTACATTAAAATGATTTAGACCTTTCTTTAGGATATATAAATAATCATAATTAATTGGATATTTTTTATTATAAATAAAATCTTCTTCTATTGGATATTTAATTTTTTTAAAAGGAACGATTAAACCAAAATCCCAAATTACCCATAAATAGCCAATATTTTCGATATAATAATCATTACCATTAATTTTATAATGAAAATAACCACCCGGTTTTATTTTATGATATAAAAAATTACCAGCATGGCAATCTGTATGATATGCCTGAATATGTTTATGAAAAAACATAATACTCATAAATATCTGTGATAATGCATTCAAAACAATTTTAGATGTATATTGTTTTGTATCGAATAAATGAAACAAATCGTTATCAGCCAATTCATTAAAAGTGAATAATAACTTCTTATAATTTAACTTATCGTTTAATTTAATTTTATCTTGTTCTTGAAAGAAATTATTGCATCTTAGAACACCATAGCAAATAGGAAAATTAGGACATATTTTATATTTGACATTTAATTCAGTCAGAAATTCTAGGACATTCGCTTCGATATTATTATAATTCTTAGAACTATCGACGACTTTAGTTGTAAATGTTAATATTTTTCCGTTTGGTTGTCTGAAATGTGATATAAAAACACTACCATAGGCACTTTTAGTTCCTATTTTTTTATCTAAAATTATATGATTTTTATCGTTGTCGTTACCTATAGCAATAATATCATTATTAAATTTAAAACAATTATAAGGGTCATGTTTATGCAGACTTTGTATATGTTGATTAACTGACTTAAAATAAGAAATTCGCTTTTCTAAAGTTTTATTACTCGATTTAGAAGAACTACTACTACTATCAGTTTTAACTTTAAAAAATATTGTCATATATTATTCTATTATATAAGGAGTTTTATTTATGACATTGGCTGGTCGGGATGTCATAAAATGATTTGGGAATTTTAAATTCATCGTTTTAAATAGATGTTTATAAAATGCAAATTGTAAGTTATGATAAGATTCAATATCAATCAACATAAATTTGTTAATTACACTTTTCATAAAATGGCTAATTGCATCTAATCTTGGATTTGAAGAATTATGTTTAAGGAAGGATGATATAAACTTGGTAAAATCGAACATTAACATTTTATTAGTTAATGGTCGAACTAGTCCAAAATCATTAATAACCATTAAATAGCCGATGTTTTCGAGATAATAATCAGTCTTATAAATTCTATAATGATAATATCCACCCGGTTCTATACGATGACATAAAAAATTACCTTCATGAGTGTCTCGATGTGATACTTTTATATATTTCTGAAAAAATACTATAGATATCATTGATTGTAATATGATATTAATAGCAATATTAATATCAGAATTACGTCTGATAATGTCTCTTAATGATGAATCTGCTAATTCATTGACAATTAAATATAAATTAGGTTTATCCATAAAATCTTCACTTTGGCTTTTTAGTTGATATATAGAAGTTGATGATTGCGCAGAAGATATCATAGAATTACTATGATTATATTTATTACATACTAAATATCCATATGTAATAGGAAAATGGGGACATATTTTATACATTGTTATAAGTTGAGTTAATCTCAAAAGAATATCTATTTCTAGTCTATTTTGATTTGTTATTTCACAAATTTTAACAACTAGTTTAAATTGTTTGCAATATTCTCTTTTGGTAATGTCAGAAGGTCTAAAATAAGCACTATAAACAGCACCATATCCACCTTGACCTAATTTTTTATGTAAAATAATATTACTACCGACACTATATTGAACTTCGTCATGGTCAATTTTATAAAACTTAATACAATTGTTTTTATGTTTCAATTTAATATCATCCACATATTTTTTTACAATATTATAATAATTAATTCTGTCGTTAATATCTGATGATATTCGTTTAGGTGGTTTTGTTATAGCGCATGCTACTTTGAACATATTATAAATCGGGCCATTTTCTTTTATTCGTTTCTTTGTTAAGGGATTTATAGTTTTGTTAGCGGCCCATTTATCACAATGCAATTTTAAATTATTATCACACATTTTACTTAGCTTTTTATATACAGGACCGTTTTCTTTTATTCGTTTGTTTGTTAAAGGATTTATTTTTTTATTTGCATTCCATTTATCACAATTTAAACTATTCATTCTATTATATAAGGAGTTTTATTAATGATATTAGCTGGTTTATTTGTTGTGAAATCTTGATAAAACATAGTATTCATAAAAATAATAATATTATTTAATCTGCAATTTTTCTTTTTTAATAATTTCATCAAATCCATAAAAAAATTAGTTGTATTATCTTCAAATATTCCTAATCGAACAATATTTTTAATCATATTATTGGTGAAGTATTCTAAATCATGTTTTATTGAAGTAAATGTAGAAGCTAAACCAAAGTCATTAATAACCCATAAATACCCAATATTTTTAACATAATAATCTATGCCAAATAATTTATAATGAAAATATCCGCCTTCTTTGATTTTTATATATAGAAAGTTATTAATATGAGTATCATTATGATTATATTTAGCATATTTATTAAAAAACATCATTGAAAGATAAATCTGAATAAATGCATTTCGAAGAATATCGTTAAAACCTTCTTTTTTATATAAATCTGCTATAAAATAAGATAATGTATTATCGGCTAGTTCGGTTATTATGAAATAACCATTATTAGCAAATCGAATTTCATTAAAATCGGATTTTTTATTTTTGCATGTTAAATATCCGTAAGAAAATAGAAAATGCGGACATTTCATATCAACTAAAAGTCGTGTTAGTTTTTTTCCTATTTTTATTTCTTTCCTGTTTTTTCTAGTAATTTCGCAAATCTTAACAGCAAATTTAAATATTTTTCCTAATTCCTTTTTTTGTATTGTTGTCGGAATATAATGACCATGATAAACAACACCATAGCTTCCAGGATGGCCTACTTGTTTATCTAAAATAATCTGATTACCCAAATGCAATTCATTGTTTATTTTCTTGATACAATTATATTTTAATTCAGTTTTTATTTTATTTATATAATTATTAATAATGACAAAATAATTAATTCTATCAATAATATTCTTAGTAACACGTTTGATGATAGGATTAAATACGTTTAATATCTTTTTGTTATAACACAACTTCGAAAAAATATTATAATTATTTCCATTTTCTTTAATCTTGCCATTGGTTATAGGATTTTTATTTTTGTTTGCTATCCATTTTTTACAGATAGTTATTTTTGCATCGGGTTTATTAATATCATCACATAATTTAGAGATATATTTATAAGTTGTGCCATTCAATTTAATTTTACGATTATTAATAGGATTAATAGTTTTATCAATTTTCCATTTATCGCACAGTTCAGAATTAGTCATTTAATAGTAAGTAATATTATATTTTATTTGCTACTAGTAAATAAAATGAAGAAGTATATATTTATAATCGATTTAGATAATACATTGATAGGAAATTGTGAATATCAAATTGCCCTATTTTCAAAACACAATTTTATTAAGAAATACAAAGGACCAAATATAAATATAAATAAAACCCTAGCACCTTATTATAACCAAAATAATAAATTGTTAAGACCTCATTTTATTTATTTTATGAATAAGATGAAAGAAATGTATAATGCGAATGTTTCGTTTTATATTTATACTGCATCAACGAAAAATTGGGCCAACACACAAATAAAAATAATAGAAAAAGAAAATAAGATTAAATTTAACCGACCTATATTCACTAGAACCGATTGTTTTTGTAATGAAAAAATTAATAATGGTTTCAAAAAATCAATAAACAAAATACTGCCAAGACTAAAAACAACAAAAGAAAGTGATATTATTATTATCGACGATTCAGACGTATTTTTAGATTATACTGAATATCATATTAAATGCAATGCATATAACTTTACATTATTCAGTGATAATAATTATCATTTATCTTCGATATATCACGAAGATTTAACCAGAGGAATGACTTGTCCCTATAATCATAATGATTGTAGTATAAAAAACAAAATGAAATTATATAAATGGTTATATAAAACGATTATTGATATTAATAAATTTAATGAAAAATATAAATCAGATAAATTTTGGTTAAATTTAGCGAATGCTATAGAAGCTAATAAAATAACTAATTATTCTCCTGATGTTATAAAACAACTGACTAAAATTGCTAATCATAATAATTAACAACTGGCATATAAGCTGGATAACTATTGCAATAAGTTGATTTATAAATATAAAAGAACCAATAGAAAGGACCAAATAATATAGCTATTAATAATCCACCAATTTTATCACCTAACGATGAATCATAAAATAAACAAGCAATAGACGCAAAAAATGCTGATATTCCTGCAACAACCCATACAGCCAAAAATATTATTCTCCACCAGATATAATATATCCATATTAAAATTTGACTTAAAACACTATATTCTGATACATCATAATAAGAACTTATTTTAACTGTATTAGAAAAACGTTCTCTTTTTTCATTAAGTTTTAAATCTCCTGTAAAATCGGTCATTTAATATAATCTATTATTATAAAATATTAAATTTTTAAAGTTAAATAATAATAAGCACACATTAAATAAGCATCACAAATATCATCTTTTTTTTTATGTGATTTTATGATATCAATAATTTTATTATCCATGAATTTATCAACCGTTGAAATTAAATGTAATGTAAAATTAATGGAATCAACCTTATTTTGTTTATATTTTGTTGTTTCAGCAGTATCAGATGTCATATAATTTGACATTAATTTTAATTTATGTTTAGGAGAAATATAAGTAGTTGAAATATCTAAACTTTGATGTTTCGACAGAACTTTAAAATAAGTATTTATACATGTCTGAATAGTTCGCATAATTGATGTCATTTGACATTCGATGAGAATAATCAAAGGTTCGTTTATGTCGATTGAACTATCACTCATAATATCATCTAAAAATTCGATTGTGTTATCAATCATATTTTGAATATTTGATTTATCTGAATTTAAATTAACTTTAGACAACGTAATTATTTTAAATTTATTATCATCTGTTACATTGGCTAAACAATAAGCCATATTAGTAATGCCGACATCAAAGGATAATAATTGTTTCATATTATTATAATAATATGAAAACTTTATTTATCTTTAGACGTGACTTAAGAACGTTCGATAATACCGCTCTAAATAGGGTAGTTGAAAAATATCCAAAAACCGAGATAATACCGATATTTATATTTAACAAAAAACAAATAGAAGAAACGGATAATAAATATTATTCTAAAAATGCTGTTCAATTTCTGTTTGAAAGTCTTGATGAAATCAGTGATTTTACAAATTTCTTTTATACATCAACGAATGATATACCAATTCTAGAAACGTTATTTCATAAATATAAATTTGATAATCTAGCTTTTAATATCGACTATACACCATATGCTATAAAAAGAGATAAAGAAATTAAGGCATGGGCCAATGAGAAAAAAGTCGAATTAATAACATTCGAAGACTACACTTTACATAACATCGGCGAAATAGTGAAAGATAATAAAGAACCTTATCAAAAATTTACGCCATTTTATAAGAAAAGTATAATAAAAAAGCCTCGTTCATTATTGACAAATACCAAATTTAAATTTATAACTGACAATAAACAATCATTAGATAAATATAATTATTTGAGACCCGATGAAAATAAAATGATATCAGTTAATGGAGGTCGTAAAAAAGGGTTAGAAATTCTCGCAAAATTGAAGAAAGGTATTTTTGATAATTATGATAAAGACAGAGATTATCCATTCTTAGACAGAACAACGAAATTAAGCGCTTATATTAAATTCGGCTGTGTTAGTATTAGAGAAATTTATTATAATTTACCCGTAAAACATGGTATAATTAGAGAATTGTTTTGGCATGATTTTTATGCAAATATTACTTATTATTTTCCATATATATTTGGAGGTTCATTTATTAAAAAATATGATGTCATCAAATGGCACGAAAACGAAGAATTATTAAATAAATGGAAAAAAGGAATGACCGGTTTTCCGATTGTGGATGCAGCCATGAGACAATTAAACACAATCGGATGGATGCATAACCGTTGTAGAATGATAGTAGCTTCATTTTTAGTTAAAAATTTATTGATTGATTGGAGAAAAGGTGAAGAATATTTTGCTAAATCATTAGTAGATTATGACCCATCTTCAAATAATGGCGGTTGGCAATGGTGTGCATCGACAGGCACAGATAGCCAACCTTATTTTAGGGTATTTTCGCCATCATTACAAATGAAAAAATACGATTCCGAATGTGTATTTATAAAAAAATGGGTTGAAGAATTAAGAAACGTAGATAATAAAATTATCTTAAATTGGGAAACAAAACAATATAATAATATTGATTATCCTAAACCTATTGTCAATACCAAAACTACCGCCGCATTATTCATAAAAACATTTAAGGAAATTTAAACAATCTTCTTAAGTGCTTTTATAATACTAGGAAGAGTAATATAAGAACATTCATTTTTGAGAGAAGAATTTTCACAATAAGTTTTATAAGATTTGTAGATATTGAATATTAGGTCTTTCATATTCTTGAAATTATCTTCATATTTTAAATTATATTTATCTATAATTTTTTGCATTTCTTCTATTGTAGTATTTGTATCAATATTAGAAACTACTTCATAAGGTATATTTTCATATTTAATAAAATTACAATAGATAACATCTCTCATTGAATTATAAGTTTCTATATCTATTATCTCATTTTTCAATTGTTCTTTGGTTATAAAATCTACTTCATTCTCAATCGCAAATTCTAATAATTTGTTTTTATTCATCTTATCCAAGTTTTGACATAATAGACCCTTATTCAAGAAATGTATTTTGATACTATTAATCAAATCAATTCTTGTCAATCGTTGGTTATTAATTTCTGCCATATTGCATTTGTTTTTAAAATAAATAAATCATTTTTTTAATGTAAATGTTAAAAAAAATGATTTAAATTATTGATATAATTTTCACATTATAACAATGTCTCTGAATAACGAAAAGTTTTATGAAAATGAAGCCGGTGTTTATTTCAAGTCTGGATATCCTTCACAATGGTTTATTTCTCATTTCGTTATCGATGATGTGGAATATAACTGTTGCGAACAATATATGATGGCTCAGAAGGCTGTTGTTTTCGAAGACTTCGAATCGCACTTCAGAATTATGAATTTAGCCGAACCTAAAGAACAAAAATCTATTGGCCGGCTTGTCAAGAATTTTGACGAAGATAAATGGAATGCTGTCGCCGATGAGGTTGTCTATAAGGCAAATCTCGCCAAGTTCTCGCAAAATCCCGAATTGCGTCAGAAGTTGCTGGAAACGAATGATAAGATTTTCGTCGAATGCTCTCCTTATGATAAAATCTGGGGGAATGGGTTGAATATCAGCGAAACACTCGTCACGCCCATGGATGAATGGAAGGGAACTAATCGGTTGGGTAAAGCAATCATGAGAGTTCGAGCAACTCTGCAGGAATGCAATTGAAAAAATAAAAAATTGAAAAAAAGTTCATAATTTTGGACTTTTTATTCATCGCTTTCGGTTCCGGGTTCTTGTTCTACAACTGGTTCTTTAGTTTCTGCTTTTCTTTTATTCCAATTGGCTGTTGCCTGTCGCATTCTGTCTTTTGGACTTGCTCCATCGTTCTTTAGTAGTTCCATTTGTTCTTTAATGAAGATGTTATAGGCGGATGGAGCTTTTTTGACCTTTTCAGCTCCATCGGCTGATTTCTTATTACCACTTGATTTATATGCGCTTTTTAATAGGGTCGTTAGTTCAGCTAGAGTATATGATTTAGTAAGGTCGACAGATGATGAGAAGTTATTGATAATTTGTTGGGTGTTTGTCATTTTAGATTATAATATTATCAAATGTTTATATCGATTTCGAAAAAAAATGATTATTATTGTAATATTATAAAATATCAATGAATAAAAGCGGTTATAAATCATTTCAAGACCTTAATCCGGTCGTTCTGATTAATAATCAAAATAAAAAAAATAATAATACTATCACCGCAAAAACAAAATCATGTTCTAATATTCATATTCATAGACCAGTTATTGACGAAAACGGCGAAATGCCTAAAGCTACTCATTATAGCAAAGAACAACGAGATGCGATTATATTTGCTAGAAATGCTCAAAACTTAACTCAGCTTCAATTAGCACAAAAAATTTATTGTGGCCTAAAAGCTGATTATATCTGCGATATTGAAAATGGTAAAACTCCATATAATCAAACGGCTTATAGAAAAATATGTAAAGTTCTTAGAATTGAACCCTTGATTTAATTAAATCAATTTCTGTTTTCAGTTCTTTTATTGCTTCTATTATCAAACCCGCCAAATTACCATATGCTATGCTATAAAATCCATTATTATCAGTTAATACTGCTTCGGGTAATACTTCATTAACTTCTTGAGCAATTAAACCTGTTTTTCTATTTTCGTCAGTATTTGTTTTATAAGTTATACCATTTAATGATATCAATTTATCTAATGCATTTTCTATTTTTTTTATATCTGTCTTCAGTCTCTTATCTGAAGACCATGTAAATGTTCCACTTGTATGAATTACAAAAGTAGAACCAACATTACTAATTGTTAAAGCTTCATTATATAATGTTTTGCCATCTATAAAATAACTACTATTATAAGGTATTGTTGTTAAATCCTTCCAAATTGCAAAAACACCATTAGAATTACCAATCCTATAAATAGAATTAACGTTATTAAATGTTCCTGGTTGAGTTACTTTGCTTATAAAATGTGCGAAGGAATTTGAACTACCTGAATTTAAAGTAAGTAAATTATCATTTCCATTATAATTATTAATTTGAAATATATTATTATTAATTTCATTTATATTATTGCCATTGATTAAAACACCGCCTTTATAATAATCATTTAAACCTACACCAGGATTTAAAATAATGTTTTTAGAATGCAATTCTAAGTTGGCCGTAGATGAAATATTATTCATCAATGATAAGATATTATCATATAACGATATACCATCTGAATTATAAATATCTCCTTTCAAATATATATTATTAGTTTCTATATTTCCAGCCGTTGTCAAAGTGCCAATAGAATTGATATTCAAAAGTTTGTTATCATTCAAATAAATCTCATAATCGTCAGTATAACTATAAATATTATGACTATTATTATAAATATTTAATTGTTTTATTATTGGTTTTTTGGCATATACATTGATATATTCTATTTCTAATTTAGTTTGGTCTAAATTATTGTCTTTATCAAAATACAAATCATAATAATCAATAACAGTTATATTTATAGGAATATTATAAATTAATTCAAATATGCAAACCGGATAATTAATTGTTTTATATTCAGGTGTTGAAGAATATCTATGTTTTACTATTGCCGGTTCAAATGTTTTCAAATAATTCAAAGTATTAGAAATTGTAACATAATTATTTGTTATTGTCTTAGTTATGGTATTGCTAAAACTACCATTATATAAACTAGTTGGAACTATATTTACAGGTCTATTAAGGTCATAATTGTACCTATTTAACGTTAAATTTAATGTTTCTATTTGAAATGTTTTATATTTATTGAAATATATGTTATTTCTAACTTTAATATTATTTACACCTATAACATAATCAATGGCTATTGTAATATAATCAGTTTCAAGAGTGTTTGATTGTCTCAATACCGTAGATAGTAAATAATCATATGGTTGAGAACCAATAACCGACAATGGAGAAACATAAAATTCAGTTACACTATTTGCTGTAGGAATTATATAAGTTATTGTATATGAATTACCTCCAAAATTAAATGTATGATTATGAGTATTATAATTATTGATTGTATATGATAATTTAGGATTGTTTAGATTTATTTTTGGTAATAAATTTACGGTATTTGCTGTAAATGTGAATGGATTTGTTTCATTGATATTATTATAACTAACTATTACATTCGAAAATACATAATTAATAGAATTTATTTCTACATTACAATATACTTCAAATGATGTCTTAGAAATGTCATAAGTATCTGTATCTGGATTTTTTGAATATACTAAACCGTTTGGTGAATATTCAGTTAGTAATTTTTGTTTTAATGTAATTAATGATGTCTTTATAGGTGATATATTATAAGTATTTTTTAATTCCAATGAAGTTTTATCTGTTAAACTATTAATAGTTACTGTTGAATTATTAGAAGTTGTATTTATTGAAAGTCCATTAGAATTTATATTTATTATAGAACTTGTATTATAAATAAAATTTAATTTGTCTGAAGCTGAAATCGTCCATTTATTTGTATTGTTACATAAAACAATAGAAGCTGGATTATTAGAAGGATTTGTCAATTTTAATAAATAATTGGCAGTGCTTTCATTAATATGAACAACTGCGTCTTGAACAACACAGTTATAATTGCTATCGTAGAAATTACCACCACCAATATTAAAAATATTATTGATATCATTCGTATAAATACTAAAATAAGGATTATTCAAATTCTGTTTTCTTACAATTTCAAATATAGAATTATTTGATGTTGCATTTACTAATTCTAAATTATCTCGTCTATAAATATGAGATAATTTCAATGATACCCCGTCAAACATCGAATTATGATAATCGGCTATTGACGTATCGACCAAATTAATATCAATAGCCGATGAAGTTTTTAAGGCCAATGAATTTTCTGTTGATGATATGAATTTATTTGCCTTAACATTAAAACTACAAGAACAACTATTTGGATTATAATTATAAATATATGCAGAAGAAGCCGCTGTTATTTGTTCATCAACGTTCTCTATCCATCTTGAATAGTCGTTCGCATGTCCTATTAATAACGATTTCGTAGGCAATAATTTAATATTATTACCTATTATCAAAACGTCTGTATTTTGACCTTCTTGACTATTTATTGGCGTCTCTGTTGGTATCAGGGCATTTAAGGAATATGAAACACTCGCAAATAATACTATCTGACGTGAAATAACTGCCCATGACCTATTTAAATAAACATTCGCATATTCGCTCATAGAATTTAACAAAGGCAAAATAGATAATGATGAAATCACATAAATGCCGATATGGTCAGTTATTGCTGCGACTACTTGAGAAGCCGAATTAGCAAAATCAAAACTTTTATTTATAAAATTTATATATTTATTTGTAATATGTAAGATTAATTCGAGTAATATCGCCGATTGAGTTGAATAATTAGATAAATTCGAAGCGTCGGCATCTAGTTCCGTTAAAAGATTTATGCAAATATCAGCCATATTCATGAGTTTTTGATAAGCATCTGTTAAATATTCTTCTATGATATATCCAGCAAATAATGTCACAAGATTAGCTTTATAAGTAATGAATACATCTTTTTCAGAATTGATAAAACTTTTAATTTTATTAATTCCACTTCCTATTTCTTGTAAGTTTTGATAATATTCAAGTTTTTCACTATAATCAGGGTCATATTTAGAAATATCAAAGTCTAAATTACTCGCAAGAACACGATTAGAACCTGATTTATCTAAATAAATCTGTAGATTGGTATCTATAGAACTTAATAATCTATCTGATGCTAATTTGGTATTAGTTGTTATTGATGGTTTATAAATGTTTTTTGCCAAATTAATGTTATTATACAAATCAGCATAATTATTAACGATTTTATCAGTTATATTTGACGATGAAATTAAAATATTAGATGCATTAATATAATTACTAAAAATTAAATCATTTATTATTATGCCATTTTTATTGATATCAACATTAGAACAAGTCCTATAAACTTGTGAAGCATAATTACAATTAATCAATGCATCTGATACATAATTCGCGATATTTGTAGTAATTGTATTTAAAAGATTAGCATAATTGGATGTATTCGCATAAATATTTGATGCAACAATTTGATTACAATTATTGATATTATTAATATTATCAATATCATGAATGAAAAATCTATCATTATAAATATTTGAAAAATTTATATTACTAGAAATAGCTTTTGTATAATTAGCATAAGCAAGATTAGAATAACTATCAGCAATAGGTATTAAGGGCTGTATATTTGTTTTTATTGTATTTAAGGTATTATAGATATCAGTAGAAATCAAATATAAATTAGTTGAATAATTCAAATTACTCTGAGAATTGTTTTTGACTACATTACAATAAGTTGAACCTGCACCCGTGTTGAATATATAATAATTACTGTTATTATTATCGTTGTAAGTTTCTACAGTTCTCAAATATACATATCTGGAATAGATGTTAGAAGTTATTGAATAGTTGGTGGCAAGATTAGAATAAGAAGCTGCTGTTGCTGTAATGTTTATATTCAAATTGCTTGAAGTATTTATGATAGTATTTGCATTTTGGGCATAACTCAAATAACTACGAGAAGGTAAAGACAATGTTTTATAAATCTTTGTAGCCAAATCTAAATTCGATTTAGAATTATTTAAATTTATGGTCGAAACATTCTTAACGGGTGTTATTATAGATAAATTCAAATTAGAATAGTTCGAGTTGTAAGTTATAAAATTATTACTATTCAAATAAATATTATTTGAATTTAATGTAGAATAATTATAATTACAAGATAAAATATCAGTATAATCGCTTATTTGTATTGTTGTCGATACTAAGGAATTATAATAATTAGAATTTGCGACATAATGATTAGACATTATTACCATATCATTCGAAACAGACGTCAAATAACTTTGATTGAACGGCGAAACAATTGGGATATTATTATAAGTATTTGCATTAGAGATGGTATCCAAAGAAGATGAATAAACATTCGAACTAACTCTTGTAATAATATTTATATCATCATTATAAGTTATTGAAGCATAAGAAGATTTTATATTATTCATATTTTCAAATGAATTATTGGTAGTAGTAATAGTAATTATTGGTTTTGTTTTAATATTTCTCACTGATTCATAAATATTACTAGAAATAATATAATTACTATAAGCATAATTTTTATTACTTTCTGCTGATTGTATTAAATTTGTAGGTGTAAAAATAATTCCAGAGCCAGTATTTTGACTTATATAAGTCAAATAATTATTATGACTAGTTGTTTTATAAGTAGTAATAACCGTTTTTAGATTTTCGTCATAATTGATAACATTATTGATATTAGAATAATTGATAATAGCTGAATTCAAATTAGAATTTAACGAATAGATATTAGAACTTATATTATAATTGGATAAAGAATTGTTAATATTCAAAGTCAAATTCAAATTGAGATTGTCATCAGTGATATTATTATTAATAACAGAAGCCAAATTAGAATTCTTGAATGAAATATTTTTGGGATGGTTTGATGATAAGATAGTATCAAAATAATAAACGTTATTACCCAACGAATAAATTTTTGTTATTATCTTTTCAACAGGATTAGGCGAAAATAAGATATTATTATCATTGAATTTATAGTTTCCTTTGATATTTATGGAACCGTCTAAATCTAAATCACCACTTATTTTAACGTTCCCATAAATTCTAACGGTTTCTTTATTATTTGTAAAATCTTCAGCCGAATTATAAGTAATCGGATTATTTATATCAATATAATATTTCGAATTATTATGATATAAATTGATACAAGAATTAGCCGGTTTATAACTATTTTTCATATAACCAATTTGAAGTGGTCCTGTAAAATTAAAATCGTCTGTAATATGATTTTTATAAATATACCATTTATTTTTATTTACAATACTCAAATTAGTTGAATCATCACAAAATTCTATTCCTGAATATTTGGAATTATCGAGAGAACGATAAAAACTAATAACACTATTATTAATTTTATTATTGTTCTTAGAATTGTTTCTTATTTGTAATGACATTGTTATATTTTGATTATTTAACAATGTCCCAATTCCTATATTAGTATTATCAATTACAGCATCTGATGTTGAACCATTTAAATATTTGATAGAACATAATTTTGAATTATTTTCATAATAACCATCATAAGAATTTATACCACCTTTGATATTTAATTTCTGTGGGTTTGGAATGATATCACTTTGAATAATATTAATATTCAAGTTATTTATATTATTATAATTATTATAAATAATAGGAAGTTTGCACTCATAATTAGAGGTTCCATTTCTAAAAAAATATTTATTAGCTATGATATCGCCATTAATATCTAATGTTTTTTCGGGATTTATGGTATTTATACCGATTTTATTATTTTCCATTATTGCCAAATTTGGAACGGTCGTTTTTATATTTGCTTTATCTTTTCCAGCATAAAAATAAATATTATTCCATGATGTATTATTTTGTGTCAATATTATTAAAGAATTGTCTATTTCATTTTGCAACATATTCAAAGGACTATGTCCGATATATGCAATAGAACCATATGGAGTTATAGTAGTATCATTCAATAAGATTTCAAATTTTTGTATTTGACTATCTCTGAATTTATAAATATTCAATATTTCACTATTATAATTTAAATCAGTTATTCCAGTTGTTTTACCACCGACATTCAAATAATTGGTTACAGTCGAATTAGCTATTTCTCCTGCAATTGTGGTGTTATATCCCATTAAATTTATATTAGTGCCGTTAATCAATAAATTGCCAGTGATATCTAAAGTTTTTGTAGATATATATTCAGAACAAGTGATATTATTGAAATAAGTTTCCGCTGTAAAATAGCATAATTTCTTAAAATCACAATAACCATTTCCAGTTACATTCATATTACTATTTACAGTTAATGAAGACGTTATCAAATTATTTGTATTGATATTATTAGTTATTTCAGCGTCTCCATAAATTTTTAATTTATAATTACTATTATCATTTCCGCCAATATAAACATTCGAATTAAATGTAAATTCGGTTTTATTAAAATTACCGCCTAAAATTTGATTTGCCTGCAATGTTAGGCCTCCTGCAGTTCCTTGTCTAATATAAATACTATCTAAATTAACTGGTTTTTTAGTTATATAATCATAAATAAGTATGTTATCGGCATAAACAGCACCATTTACATATAACTTAGGATATTCAGTTACAGAACTAACAGTTATTTTATTTTCATAATAATATTTATTATAAGTTATTTGATTTGGAATTGTATCTCTATTTATAACTACCGAACCATTAACATCTAATGACAATGAAGGATATGTAGTTGTTGTATAATTTGGCAAGTCACTAAAGTCTTTATATAACTCGTTCATATTCGATTTTGATTTGCTTATATTAAAATGAAGAGGCATATTGGAAGATGTTATGATATGCGCGGGAGATGTGTTGATATTACCAATAATACCCATACTTACATTAGTCGGTTCTGCGTCATTTGTTAAATCATTATTTTGAATAATGAATTGAATATTATTAGCATTGTTATTGCAATGTCTAGATATTTTTAATGGGTTTAAATTACTATTAGATATGTCTTCATTACCTATAATAATATTATGAGTAGTATAAATATTATTTTCTAAATAATTTTTTACATGATAAAATAATAAATGCGATGATAACCTATTTAAGACCTGATTGAAAGTTGCTAAATTCTGATTTAAGGACAATTCATTATCGAGGATAATATTTTCAGCATGTATTGAACCAGAACATTGAATATTTCCAGATACAATTAATGAATTGTTAGGCTGTTGATAGATATTACTTCTATGGATATTAATACCAACAGCTTTATCTGTAACAACAAAATTATGAATATGATTTAAATTATTATTATCTTTCGTAACGTCATGAAGTAAATTAGGAACATCACCAACAGCTAAATAAGTTTTAATATAACCATCTTTAGTCAAATCCAAGTCGGTAATATCATTTAATCCGATACCGATTGAATCGAATTGTATTCGTTTATAATCCATCTATATATAATTAATTTTTAATAATTGTTTTATATATATGAATATTAAGAAGTTCGTGTTATTATTGATATATATAATAAACCTTCAATTCTATTTTACAATACCAATAATAATAAAAAAAAATTATACAAGAACTTATGAACAAATTATCGATTCGAAATAACCTCTTCGTTTTTAGGAGATTGTGGTGGTGGATTAGGTGAAGAATCGTCTAATCCTTGTGCTTTTAGTAGTTTTTTTATTAATCTTTCTATGCGTTCGAGATTACTATTTATTTCATTTAATTCATGTTCGTTGATTACTTCAGTTATTGAAGCCCGATAAGTATATTGTAATAGATGTCTTAAAAACGGCATAATATCTTTAATATGTTCTGTGGAATTCAAATATTTGTTTAAATAATATGGGTCGATATATAACAAATCGTTTTTATGAACTTTGTATTTTACTAATTTCTTTTTTAATTCAGAATGTAAATAATCTTTCATATCTAAATAATATGGTCCCTTTTGCGATTGAAAAAGCATTTATTCTATCTTATAATAACTTTATTTTTTTTTCATGATATGGATAAACCATAATATAATAATGCCTCCTTGCTTACATTATTTTCTGCTTCTTTTTTAGAAAATCCTGTCGCAGTTGCTATAGTGTCGTTAAATCGGTTTTTTACGCAATAATTAAATATTTTTACGCTGTCTTTTGTTATAATACCCAATTCGCAAAATTTAGGCGTATCTTGCATTGAATGTTGCATATGTGAAACGAGCATATCTTTGTAATTTGTCTTTTGAATTATTAATTCACTAAAATCAATATAATTTTCGATAATATAAATAATCCATTTTTCAACAATGAAATATCCGGCGCCTGATAATGTTATTAATGGTATTTTCTGTGGTAAAATAACTTTATCTTCTTCATTCTGAAAATCGATATATAAAGCTCCAATAAAGGCTTCGAATATATCTTCCATTATTTTATAATTATTTCTGCCATTTGCGTCTTCTACTTGTTTTGATATTATTGCGAATTTTGCGAAACCTATTTCATTCGATAAAAATCCTAACATCTTACCATTCACAATTCTTGTTCTTATTTTCGATAAAAATCCTTCGTTTTGGTCTGGAAATCGTGAATATAGATAATTAGCAACTACCATATTCAATATCGCATCTCCTAAGAATTCTAATCTTTCATAAGACATATCTTGCAATGGTATGCAATTTGCAGGACAATTGGCATTTCCTGTTTCGAAATCAGCATTTTTCATAGTACAATAAGATTTGTGAATAAACGCATTTCTATAAAGATTAATATTATTATATTTGATGTCTGTCAAACCGTTTTTATTAAAAAATGTCCTTAAATCACTGTCATTCAAAAGGATATTATTTGTATTATAGGGCATTTCATCAGTTTGTATTACTTTGGTCTTATTATGGATGCTATCAATCTTTTTCATATTTATATAACCAAAAAAAATAATGATTATATCATTTTTTTCATTATATATATTTAAAGAAACTTCTATAAAATCCTTATATATATTATAGAGAATGGAGGAAAATCTTAATTTATTGACTAAATGCTATATTACAAATTGTAATAAAGAATCAAAAAAAAGAAACAAACTCAGAGATATATGGTTAAATAATTCTAATAAACTTTATCTTGATTATATTAATAAGATTATTACTAAAAAACAATATGATTTAAAACTTACTAAATTAGATAATGAATATCATGATTCTATTGAAAAAATAAATTTACACAAATGCGAAATTGATAAATGTTATAATTTAGTTAAAAAACATTTAAATTATTTATCAGATAAAAATAAAATAACAAAAAAAAATAATTATAATATTGATGATTATCTTAAAATTCTTAATATAAATAGACAAAATATTATAAAGCCTATCTAAAAAAAATCAATTTTGTTCCATGATAAGTCTATTAGTTATTGGCGTTGATTGTTTGATAATTTTGCAGACTTCTTCAAATGTCATATTATTATCTTCAATATAATCTCTAACTTTTTCATAAGATTTATTAATATTATTAAATACAATTCTAATATCTTTATGTACTGGCATTTTGTATTTATTATAACTAAAAATCATAAATTCTTCAAATGATGGAAAATGTTTAATTTTCATATAACATCTTAAATAATCTGCATAAAAACTTTTTTGTTTATCAAATGATACTTCATTAATTTCTTCACTTATTTTTTTCCAATTTTCATTATAAACAGGTCTAAATGTTTTTAATGAAATTTCTAAATAAATATCTTTCTTAATATCATAATCATTTAATTCATCCTGATTATAAATTTTAATTAAATATTTTGTTTTAACATCTTTATTATAAATATCTATAATTTCTTCTCTTGTCTTATTTTGAAAATAATATGGATATTCTTCATTATTATTATAACATTCAGATTTTAATATAGCAATAGGAATACCATAAATATCATAATAAAATAAACGTTGAAGTTTTAAACGCATTTTATTATCAACATCAATAGTTGATGCATTTTTTCTCAAATAATTCTTAATTTTTCTATAATCATTCATTATTTTTATATAATCAAAAAAATAATAATAGAAGTTTATTTTGAAGGTCCTTTAGGTTCGTATAAATCAATATTTTTAATTATCGTTATTTCATAATAGGTATCTTCGATATTATCGACAATTATCTCATAATCGTCGATAGAAATAATATTATTTTTATATGTCGAATTCGTCAAACCATTCGAAATAACATTAATCAAATTTTCATAATTAAAATAATCAAATTGTTTAATATTAGGTATAACTACATCATTTGAAATAAACAATTTGATGTAATCAATGATATTATAAATTTTTAAGATTTCTGGAGACATGGTTTTTTTATAATATTAATTTCATATATATTATTATTTTTTTTAATGATAATTATTTGTATTAATTTTGATAAGATAATAAATGTTTTCTTATTTACATCAATTGAATTATAATTCTTTTTCCATAATTGTAATCGGTCGATTAAACTTTCTAATGATTTGTTTGAAATATAAACATTGAATAATTTGAAAATTCCGTGTTTCCAATATAACTTGCTCATATTCAATTTCTCTATTTTCTCTATTTCTGTTTCTTTGAAATTTTCGATATTTCTTTTTAATATCTCATTATAATCTCTCATAACATCACTCAAATTAAATAATCCAGTTATTATTCTATTGTCCCATTTTGCCAATGTCGGAATAATGTCTGTTCTTATTTTACCTCGTTGGCTCCATGATGGTGTGCTGTTTTTTAAATACGGCAAATTATGTTTATTTGCAAATTTATAAATAGTATCCTTCGAAACATCTATCAAAGGTCTAATAAAAATAATATTATCAATTCGTGTTTCATATTCGACACCTATCAAATTTTCATATTTCGAATTATATGAAATATTCGTTAGAATGTTTTCGAAACAGTCGTCTTTATTATGTCCTAATATTACTGTAGGAGGCATTTCTTCGAGTGATTTATAACTGTTGAACCTGATTTTCTTTGTGTAACTTTCATATAAATCCCTTAAATCATTCAACATACAGATATTTCTTTTGATTTCTGATATTTTTCTTACATACAATTCTATATTCAAATCATTGCATAAACATCTTAAAAATTTGACTTCTTCTTCGACTTCTTGACGATTATTATAATTGATATGAATTGCTATTATTTTTTTAGTTGGATGTTTATGAATGACGTTAAATAAACACACGACTGAATCAACACCTCCAGAAAGACTTATAATTATTGTCTTAGCGTCGATTTTATCGAATTCGCCGATATTATAAAACTTAGTTTTGCATATTTCAGTTAATGGATTATTATCTAAAATTGATTTATCAAAATCTACAGGTTCTTTATTATAATAATCTAAACTTTCTTTCATAAAATTGGCTCTCGTAAATGTTGCGCGAATGAATTTAATAGGTAATGGTGAAATTTTCCAACATTCATTCATAACGAATAATAAATTTTCTTTAATATTCGAATGTCTATAAACTAACATGTAAAAAGACCAATCAACATAATTCAAACTCTTGATAAATTCTTCTGTCTTATGATTATTTGCTATTTCCAGAGCCTTGTTATTAAAATAAATCAAGATATGATTATTGTATTCATTTCTATAATAATGTCTTGTTAATTGGTCGTATATCAATATTCCTAAAATTGAATTTGAACTATTCTCATATTTATATTCGTCAATTAAATGTCCATAAGTTATTGATAAATATTTATCGATGTCGTTATTTTGATTGAACCAATATTTATCTATTGAAAGCCAATATTTATAAAAATTATCCATTTATAATGATGAAAATAGATATAATCATCATTTTTTATTTTTATGAATAATCAGTTTAGTAATTTATAAAAATAATGAATGAAAATAATTATGAAAATGATATTATATAATCCTCGGGTTTTTATTGATAATAATTTGGTTAATTTAAAAAAAGAATGAATAAAATAGATAAAACAATGGATAAATCATTTGGTTAATTTGGAAAAAATAGAAGAATTCATTGTTTTTATGAATGAAAACAATTATGAAGATAATATTATTTATGATGCTATGTTATGTTATTTAGGACATATCAATTTAGATATATCAAATCTTAAATATATAAATAATAATAAATTTGATTATACTCCTGATAATACATTAGAATTAGGAACTGAGATATTAATAGTTAGCTTGTTTAATCAACATATAGGCGATTATACCCTAGATAATAAATTAAAAACAGATAATAAATAACCATCGATTATAGATTTATCTACAATGGGAACAAATAAGACAATTACATATCAAGGTATTGAATATGTATTAGATTATAATATATTGACGAGTAGCAAATTAATAAATATTATAAATAATGAACATTTAATTGCAGGTATATATATCGATAATGAAAAATATATATGCGATAGCGAAGACTATTTATTAAATAGATTAGATATAAAAACTACTTGTGGATTTAATAGATTTGATTGGAATTCTGATTTATTAAATTGCACAAATGAAATTTGTTATAATCATTTATGTGAAATAATTAGCACTACTAATAATACCGTTTTTAAAGTTAAAAATATTCCACATGGAATCAGATTTTGTTATAACAATAATATGAATAGATATGTATTTATCAAAAAAGATTTATACGATGAACTAAAAGGGCTTATGGTTCCATAACTATAAATTAAAAAAATGATTAATGATTTTATGATTTTTATTATTATTGAAAATGAATATTATTGATATTGATATTTCTAAGTTGGAAATTTCTGATATTAATGTCAGAAAAACTGGTATCAGTAATATTGAAGAGTTGGCTGAGAGTATTAATAAGAATGGGTTGATTAATCCTATAATTGTTGTTCCGAATAATAATAAATATGAAATTATTGCAGGTCAGCGCAGATATTTAGCTATGAAATCATTACATAAAAAGACTATTCCTTGTAATGTTATTGAAGGTGGTAATGATAATACTAGTTTAGAGCTGAGTATTATTGAGAACATTCAAAGGAATAATTTATCAGTTTGTGATAAAGTTAAATCATATTCTAAATTATGTGATATTTATGACTTCGATAAGGTTATAGAATTAACAAGAATTTCTAAGGCCACTATGAAGAATTATTTGAAAATTAAAGATTTGCCTGAAGAAGTTCTTAAAAAACTTGATGAAACTGGCAAACCTAAGATTAATATTTCTCTTGCCATTGAACTTACAAAATTTCCTTCTGATTTTAATTTAATCGAATTCGTTGAAAAATTGAATGAATTCAAGTTGAAACATAAAATGAATATTATCAAAGAAATTAAAGATGCTCAATATGATGATATTGATGAAATTATCGACAATTACGAAGAAGAGGTTGTTGTCGATTATAAAAAACGACCTTATGTATTTGATAGTATTAATCAAAAGAATATTATAATTCCTGAAGAAATGTATAAAGAAATTGTCGATTTGATTAGAAATAAAATAGAGGATTTGGAAGTATTCTAAATAAAAATTGATTTTTTTTTATAAATAATTATTATAAAAATGGGAGGTGGTAATAGTCGTTATGTTGATGACCAAGAAGCATTTGTTCGAGCTAATTATGAAAGATATAAGCAAGTTGTGCCACAACGAATTGGACGTTCGCAACTTCAGGGAAAATTAAGACAGTTATATGCATCTTCCGACACACTCAGAGAAAACAGAAATTCATATATTCTAGGTGACGATTGGGAAAAAGCGAAAAAAAAAGTAACACCGATTTATGCTTCTAAAGCAGAAGCTGGCGGTTTTAGAAGATATTGAATTGAATTAAAAAAATCTTTTGTTCTTTTTATTTATGTCTATAATTAATAGACAGGTTATGATGAAAAAATATGAAGATGGCATTAATGGCATTAATGGCATTGAAGAGACATATTCATATCCAAGTAATGAAAGTGTTTCTTCTTATTCAATGAGGTCTCCTATTAGAAGTAGTAGAAGTAGTAGTCTTAGAAGTCGTAGAAGTTTGAGTTCGAGAAGTTCTATTTCAAGTCAAAGCAGATATAGAGGTCAAAATTTTGAAAAACAAAAAATAATAAATGAATTCTTAAAATATCTCAATAGAGAACATAAAGAAACAGAAAAAGAACTATATGAAGACGATTTATTTGATGAAATAAAGAATTATAAACCTCCTAGAGTAATAACAGAAAATGAATATTTTGAAAAAATGATATTATCAAAATATATGGATGTTTTTAATGTAGATAATTTTTTCTCTAAAAATAAAGAAAAGTTTTTTGCTCTTTTATCTAAAGAAAGAGTTAGAAGAAAACCAAATTTAAATAAACAGTTTAGAAGTCCTGTTAGTTCTGAAAAATATGCACCATTAAAAGGCGGTAGTAGTTCATTAACAATAAGAGGGGACGATTTCCTAAAATATTTACATATATATGATGCAAAACATGATTTTTCAGATAAAGCAATTATAATAAAAGACTATATCAAAAATAAATTCAAAAATTTCAATGAGCCATCAACACATTTAAATTTACCAGGTTTTAAAAACGATTATGAAGAGTTATTTAATAATTCTAATGATTATGAAGAAAATATATTAAAATATGTCATAGAAAATATTAAAGAATTGGTATCAGATATTAGTGATGACAATGCTAATATTATGTATATTGACGTTGATTTAAATGCAATACCTCAGAATTATATTTATCGAGATGATATTAACCCGGCTATAAAAAGCACAGTAAATTTAGATTATCAAACATTAGCAGAAGTTATTAAAACATTTTATAATTTTGAGGATAAACAAAAAGAAGACATTGGTTATTTATATGATACAGTAGTAAAGACACATTCAAAATTAGATGAATTTGTTAAGAATTTAACGACAAAAATTTTAAATTTATTTAGCACTCAATTATATCCATTTGAAAATGCATATGATCCTCATTCATCTACAGATATCGTTTTCCCAACTCCTGCCGATGTTGTAAATTTTAAACAAATAACAGATATCAATTTTAATCAACTAAAAGTAGCTAATAAAGAATATTTAAGTGCTATACGTGATATAACACGAGAACATTTAGGTTTTAATGTTTTCGAATTAGGAGGAATACAATATTTGAACATAGAATTTAAACATCTTAAAATACAAGACATACATAAATTAAGATTAAAAACAACCCATCCGGACGTATATTATTATTTCAATTTAAATAATATTTACAGTCAATTCGATGCAGGTCACACCAGTTTAGAATGTGGAATACATAAAGATATAATATTCCATGGTGATAATAATAATCTTAATATATGTTATTATAAATCATTCAATTCAATTGGTTTGCTTAAAGAATGTATGGTTGCTATATTAGAAGATACTTCAACAACTGTTGATTTGTTTATAAATAATTTTTTTAAACCGGCTGTTTCAACTTCTTTAAATGCCGATTCTTCAAAATGGCTATTATATATGATTGTATTATATTTAACTATTATATTATCTGCTACTACTCCTGCTATGAATATTAATTCTATAAAAAATAGAATAATGGATATTCTATTGGATTTAAAGAAATCTGGAGATTGGGCTCAATCATTATTTTGTTTAGAATACAACAGAATATACAAAGACCAAAAAGAATGTTTTTTTGTATCTGGAGATAAATTATCGGCTACTCGTTCTATTTTAAATGGAAACGTAAAAACGATTACAGCAACTGATTATATTAATTTATCAAATACTAAAGATAAAAATAAGAGATGTATATTGACGTTATTTAATAGCAGTCGTAAATTAACATTCTCTGATTTAAATATATTAATTGAAAAATCAGTATTCGAAACAACCGAAGCTTTTAAATTTTCTACTTTTGATAGAACTAATATTATTGATAAATTTAAAAAAAATCATACAGATAATAACGGCACTCTTCTAAAAGAAGATAATATAAATTATGACTATTTTTGGTATTTTATGATTGTCATTATTTATCAAATGCGAATTTATAATAATTGTTATAGTGTATTCAGAGTTGATTATACTGGAGCAGACGAAAATTCATTAGACTGCGTTAAATTACCTTTTGAAAGACAAAGATTTGAAATTAACAAGGGTAATGAAGGAGACCCAAATTCAAGAGCATGGAAAGAAAAAAACGTTCATAATTATAATAATTTTTTTAATACTAATACAAAATACCAAATTCAACAATTAAACAATGCTATATTTAATGCTAGTGCTATTGGTAATATAGGCGATTTATTTAAAATAATTGATGAAGATATAAGTGGCAAATATAATGAAAATTTAGATGAAAAATATATTAATGATATTACATCTATGTTTAATACTATTTATGGTTTGAAAAAGCCTGTACCTAATTATAATATGACCACAAAAAATTTATATGGTTATTTGAAAGATATTTATAAGACTAATAAAGATATTATAATAGCAAGTCATATAAATATTGTCAAATTCTTTAAAAAATTATGTAATCTAAATAAACTATGTCAAATTTTATATATAGACCATTACACAAAACATTTTGATAATATTGAAAAATTATCACGGGCTATTGACACACGAGAACAGATTGTTGTAATATCAAATGAAATTACGGAACTAGCACTAGACCCTGATGATATGGACCCTGATAATAATAAAGAAATTAATGATAAATATAATGAAATCGATAAATTATTGATAGCTATAAAAGTTAAACCACCAATAAGAGATGGAATTAATGGAATTAAAGAAGCTGAAACAGCAGAAACTGAACCAGATACGGAATTAACAAAAACAAGTAATTATTATACCGAACCGGCGAAAACAATTCTTAAAGATATTATAGATATATTTTATGATAAAGTATGTGTATTAATTCATACACTTCAAGATATTTCTATAAATATAGGTAATGAATCATATCTACCTTCCTTAAAAATGTTAGTTAAGGCTGATAAACTATTGCTCACAACTATTCATAATTATACATCAATCGAACATAAATTAGTAGATATCGAAACAGCAGTTGATAATTTATATAAACCTAATCCTTTTTTAGGTGCCACAATCAAAGATAATTTAATTTTGCAAATAAGCAATTTTAATAAAAAAGGAATAGATTTTTTTAATTTAGATTTAAAAATCAAAGAAGTATTCGATGATTATCTGAATATTTATAAACAAACAATTGATAAATATCCTGCTTTAAATATTGATTCATCTCCGATAATGATACCACAATTAAAAGCTGATTTTTTAAAATTCCAAATACCTGACACTAAGGCATTTATTAAATACATACAAACAGAATTTAATGAAAAATTCAATATGAATAGTAAATTTTATATTTATTTGAAACGATTGATAAATAGAAGTAAAGATGAATCAAATATTGAAAGTATGATTGCATCCTCAGCATCAGCAATAGCCGCCCCAGCCCCGCAACCAAAACCAGGAAAAAAATCAAAAACTGCAGCTACAGCTACAACAACATCAACAATAGCCCCAGTATCACAACAAGTAATAGACAACGCAAAAAAACAATTTAATGATAATAAAGAATATAAAATAACAGAAAAAACAATACCTATTGTATTTGGAAATAAACCTCCTTTACCACCTGGTGAAATTATGCAACTAAATGAATGTTTAGCTGTATTAGAAAATAATATTGCAATAATTAATTTATATCAACCAGCAGCTAATCCAGATAGCATAACAATTGATGACCATTTAAAACATGCACGAACGATAATTAATAATCTTATTAAATGTGTAGAAGCATATGATATAATAATATTTTATTATAAACATCCAAAAAATTTATCAGATTTAAATAAAAACGCAATTAATCCTGCTGACCTGAAAATAAAAGAAATACTATCTTTAACAATGTCAGAAGAATTATTTAAATATTTTAATACAGAGATTTTATATTATCATCCATCATTAAACATTTATAATCCACAAGACGCTGATAATTTAAAAGAAAGTATTAAAGCTCTTCTTATGACAGAAAAAATAGATGATTATTTTAAAGATTTACATACAAAAGATAGTACTAAAATTACATTAGGCCCATTTCATAAAAATATATTAGATAAAATTAAGAAATATAAAGATAAATATGAGATTATCAAGGCAAATCTTCAATATATATATAAATTGAAGCCTGAAATTATAACTAAAAATTTTGGTGATATAACTGAAAAAGCAATAGAAACATTAGATATTCCAACTGTATTTAATGATTATAAAATATTATTCGCAGATAAATTAAACAAATTGGACCCGGAAAATAAAGACAACTTGGCGTTTTCAAAAAAAGTGGCACGCGAAAGAGTAAAACCCGATGATGTTATAAATCATCATTTATGGTATGCAGATGAAAGAACTGTTAATAGTATATATCGATTAATTGTAAATGATGAAGGCCTAAAGAACAATTTACCAGAAACAGATGCTTTAAAATTAGGAAATCAGGCAATTATTCGTGAAATGTTTAATCCAAAAATTAATTCGAATGATTTGAATGACTATTTTAAGGATTTAGCATTTATTATGAATTTGCAGAATGTATTAAAATCATTCATAGATAAGAGTTATAAAAATTTACATGATATTTCAAATTTTATTGGTATAAATAAAAATTTAACCATCAATAAATTTCTTAATGAGAAATATATTAAATATAATAATTATTATAATAATGACAAATATAAATTAATAACTGTATTCGGTAAATATGTAAGTATTATGGGATTAAAGAAAATAGAACGATTATTAAAAAATCCAAATAAATCTGATGATATGTATGGATTTAATAATATTTTTAAACAAGAGTTATTACCCGACCCATATGAAAAATATAGTACAATTAGTAGAACATTTGATATAATTTCAGGTTTAACTAAATCTAAAGTAAAAACTAATACAACTGTTACAAAAATTGAAGACTTCAGAAAAACATTCAATAATTATAATAAAATTAAACATGAAGTATTAGAATTATCACATCAACCAGACATCGTTGAATATTTTGATTATATTCGAGATAATTACATAATGTCCGATGACATTAAAAAAACTATAAATACTTTTATTGATGGCGGCATTCCTCCGGAAGAACCCTTGCCTGTAGCCGATGTAATACCACAAGGATTAGCAACTGTTTTACAATCTAGAGCAGTATCACAAGCACAAAAACCAATTATTGAGCAGCCGCCAATAATTGTGCAGCCAATTGTTGAACAGCCGCCTCCCAAAAAGAAAAAAATGTATGGTTGTATAATTAGTTAAATTTTTTTACATATAAAGAGATGAGTATTTATGACTTTCTCTGAAATTGAACAGGTTTCGCCGGGTGCATTTGCATTCGATTTCGTTGGTGTCCATATTCAAATATTTCTTGCGAACTTCAGTTTGCAAATAATTTTTGAAACAAGCCTTATGCATAATGTTCGGGGCATGTTTGTTAGTCAGAATTTTAATCAATTCGTTAGAAGGTTTTTCTTCGTCTTTGATTGAGACTTGGCAAATATCGCAAATACAATCTTCAATGTCGTTAGTTCGTTTGATATCTACAAATAATAGATTTGTAATTTTAATATGAGGATGTTGAAGCATCTTGATAATACGCATTCCATTCCAATATTCCGTTGTCGGAGATTGAATATTTCTGATAAATTCTGTCTTCTCTTCGATGAGGTCTGACAATATCTTCGATTGAAACTTCGATTTATCAACATATGAAATCGTGTCTAATTTCGTTCCGGTGTTCCGCGATAGACGAATTTCATATTTATTAAGTGCGATTTTACTCATCACAAACAAATTGCAAGAAAAATCGCCATTATTAAACGGAGGTTCCATTGTGTTGCGTTCATCGGTGTTAATGATAAGGTCAATTTCCAATTTGAGTCTATAACCCGCACAACAAATGCTCTTACCAACCCTCAAATAGATAGTAATCTTTTTATGTTTGTAGTGACGTTCGAGACAATATAAGATACAGTCGGTAATATAAATATGACCGTTGTAATCATTGACATATCTCGTCAATTTCGTAATAAATTCTTCGGCTGATGTAGTATTATTGAAATATATGTCCATGTCATTCGGAACTAATGTTCGTTTGCTGCTTTCGGGATGATACGATGTATCCCAGAATTTCGCATACTTAATGTCAGGTCCGTCTGCATAATATTCATCAAATTTTGATTTAAAATGGGTTGCGATGATTTCATCTCTCACCATTCCACCGTATATAATACCGTTTTCATTAATTCCTATCATCTTGATGGCATAGAAAGCAAAACGCTTTTCTCTGTTCAAATTGAAGGAAGTTATGGCTATCATTTGATATAATTTTTATTTTTTCATTTATGATAATCATTTTTTTATTTAAATATAAATAAATTGATATAAAGATAGTTTATTTATAATAAACATGCTCCTATAGCTCAGTCGGTTAGAGCGAATGGCTGTTAACCATTAGGTCGAAGGTTCGAACCCTTCTAGGAGCGTCAATTTATTTTTATAAAAATGACAAAAAAATAAAATTTGTCATTCCTCTTGTTCATTATCAGCGTCATAATCTTCGAGTTGTTTTTTAATAATTTTAATAGGAATTTTTGTGTAACTATAGAAATTATAAAACTCGATATCATGAATTGAAAACATTTTTTATCATAAATGACAAAAATAATTTGTCATTTTTTCTTTTTTTTGCTAAAGACTTTTAGAAGTCGACGAATTCATCGCCTGCATAATACTCCCAATAGTCTTCTTCCTCTTCTTCGTCCTCCTCTTCTTCGTCCTCGTAGTCGTTCAAATCGACATCGAAAACGCCATTAACCAAATCTATATACACATCTCTGCAGCATTTCGGATTGTAAAATTCGGAAGTTGGGTCTTCCTCCTCAAACCAGATATCGCCATAACGCTCATCATAAATACCAGACATTTTTCAAGAAAAACTCAAGCAAACAGTAGCAATTTAGCAGCAAATCACGTTTTCTTAGATATCTATTTATAAATATCTAAGAACACAACCTATAACGCCTAATTATTTACTTTAAAAAGTATTATCATTTTTTAAAGTTTTTTATACAATTCAATACATATTTATAATAAAAAAATGATTATCTGCAATACAATCATTATTATTATAAATGACGGATAAAAACAGTGAGTTAATTAAACGTATCAGTGATTATATCACATCTCAAACAGAAAAACTTAATAAGAATGAATTGAAAAAGGTTGTAGGCGAAATATTTGATGATGTCACAAAATCAAAAAAGAAAAATCCAGATGCAAAAAAAAGACCTCCATCTGAATATAATAATTATATTAAAGAATATATGGCCATCCTAAAAGCAGACCCTGCAAATAAAATGAATGCTATTGAAAAAATGAAACATATCACTCTCCTTTGGAAAGAGCATAAAAAACAAAAAGAAGAAGTCAATAAAGAAAATGAAATTCAAGAAGTTAAAGAAGAAGAAGAAATTCAAGAAGTTAAAGAAGAAGAAATTCAAGAAGTTAAAGAAGAAGAAATTCAAGAAGTTAAAGAAGAAGAAATTCAAGAAGTTAAAGAAGAAGAAATTCAAGAAGTTAAAGAAGAAGTTAAACCAAATGGTAAAACGCCAAGAAAAGGATTAGGAGCTGTTAAAAAATAATTTTTGACAATTTATATATAATAACATATATATACACATACCGATATAAAATTCAGTATGAAATTTGTTGTTTATTTGGTCTGAATGTATTCTATAGATATATAAATCAGAAATGACGATATGATATTTATTTATAATATTTTCATGCTGACGTATTTTATAATAGTTATTACTATCGCCAGTATATTCAATATTGATGATATTATTATTTTTTAGGTATTGCAATACATGACTTTTATTATTTATAAATTTTTTGAATTCATTATCATCTTTCATTGTTTTTTTTACGTCGTCTATAAAAAAAGGCGTGTTAGTTTCAGTATTAACGAACCACTCATATTTGATTTCTTTCAATTCTTTTACATAATAATATTCATCTAATTCTAATGACAAAAAATATTTATTTCTTATCAAATATTCATAGAAAGTATCACCCAAATTGACATTCATATTTATATACCTAAAGCTATATTAAAAGCCTTTATAACAGTTTTACCACAAGAACTTAAATCGGTGGGAATGTCTGGAACGATAGTTTCTTTAATAAGTTTATTTTCCAATACAACGATTTCACGTCTCATATCGTCATTTTTAGCAAATTCAATTTCTAATTTATCTTCAAAGAATTGAACAATGCTATTTGTAATTTTGATATCAGGTATTAATATCTTCGATTGAGAGTAAGTAATAGAAAATAATTCATCCATTTGTTTTTTGAGTTTGGCTTCTAACGAGATTATAGAACCATTCAATTCATCGTTTTTAATGAATTGTTTTTCTAGTTTCGTTTCTAATAATTCGATATAGTTATTATTCATTTTGACTTTAGTTTGCAAGGAATTCAACACATGCAACTCGAGATAATTGATTTTATCTTCTAAAGTCTCGATGATATTCAACATATATTCGTATGTATCGTAGATGCAACAAAGAGAAGTCATTGTTAAAAATAAAAAAATAAATACCAAATCATTTTTTTATTATTTTTCTATCCAATGTTTTCGGATTTGTTTATGAATGGCAATATAAGAACAGCCGAATTCCATTTTATCTATCGAATACTCAAAGATATTATTTGTTTTTTTGAGTATTTTAAATGGGTCTATACAATGGTCTCTAATTCCTTCAGTCGAATCATAACGCCATTGATTTAAATATTTTATATATTTTTGAAAATATGTTAAATGGTCTTCGTAATTATTATTAATATGATTACTGCTTTTATAACAAATAGTATCTTCTATTATATATAAACCATTGTCATTTAACAACGGAAATAATAATTCGAATGTGTTGATAACATCTTTATTTACGTGAGAACCATCATCTAAAATAATATCAAATATACCATATTTATCAGTTATTTGTTTGATAAAATCTGGATTAGTTGCATCTCCTATTTCTACGAATATGTTATTTGCAGGGTTTTCAAATTGTTTGCAACTACTATTGATATCTAAACCTAAAATACAAGTTGCATTTTTGAACGTCTCTCTAAAAGCTTTAATACTTTCACCAGTAAAAACACCGATTTCTAAATATTTAATTGGTTTATTTCTATAATCTCTAAGTAATTTATCATATTGTCTTGTGTAATTGTGAAATATCGTGTTTTTATCAGTATTATATTTATTGAAAATAATATCTAAATGTTCCATAATATATAAACAATTTTTTAAATTATATTTATATAAAAAAGAATGTTCTTATTAAAAAGAATTAATTCTTCCATAATATATAAACAATTTTTAAATTATATTAATACAAAGATGTTCTTATTGAAAAGAATTATTTCTTCCAAAGTAGAACCAGAACGAGAACCAGAAATTAACTGGAATACATTAACAACGAGTGACGAAGACTATAAAAAATTAGAGAAACATAAATATAATATCAATTGGGCCGAATTTGCCAAAAATCCTAATAGCATCAAACTATACCTAAGACTAACAAAGGATTTAAAGACATCCACAAATAATCCTTAAGTCTTTTTTATTTATTATAATTAAATGTATTTTATACCGTTTCAAAGTTATATAGATAAAAATTATATAAATTGGAAAAAGTTATCAGGAAATTATAATGCTATTGTGATATTAATAAAGAATATTGATAATATTGACTGGTCTGAATTGTCGGGTAATAGAAACGCATATATGCTTTCAGATGAATATAAAGACAAAATCGACTGGTCAAAATTATCCGGAAATCCTTCAATTGTTTTAATTGATACATTGCTCAATAATCAAGACAAAATTGACTGGTCTAGATTTTCTTCTAATACTAACTCTGAAGCCATAGCTTTAATGAAAAAAAATCTTAATAAAATCGATTGGTTCATATTATCTGCAAATCCTTTTTCGATGTCAATATTATTGGAAAATAAAAATAAAATCAACTGGTCTCAATTGTCAGCCAATTCACATAACGAAGCGTTAAAATTATTAAAAAGAAATCAAGATAAAATTGACTGGTCTCGATTATCTTCTAATACTAATCCTGAGGCGATATTATTATTAAAACAAAATCGAGAAAAAATAGATTGGTCACAATTATCTTCTAATACTAATCCAGAGGCTATAGCATTATTAAAAAGAAATAAGAATAAAATTGACTGGTCTTTATTATCAGCCAATCCAAATGCAATGGAAATATTAAAGAAAAATCAAGATAAAATTGACTGGAATGAGTTATCAGCTAATCCTAATGCGTTTTTTCTAATTCCATTTTTATTAAATTCGATAGAACTTTCTAAAAATCCTAATGCTCTGTTTTTAATACAAGATAATCCTCAAATATTTGGATTATCCGAAAATACTAATAATAAGGCTATAGACATTTTAATTAAAAACCCCGATAAAATTATGTGGCCTTTTTTCTCTAAAAATCCTAATAATAAGGCCGTTAATTTTTTACTAAAAAACCAAGATAAAATCGTATGGTCTTATTTTTCTTCTAATCCTAATAAAAAAGCTGTTGAATTATTACTCAAAAACCAAGATAAAATCGACTGGTATAATTTATCTGAAAATTCGAATAATAAGGCTATACAACTATTAAAAGAAAATCCTGATAAAATTAAATGGAATTATTTATCTGCAAATTCAAATGATGAGGCCATAAAACTATTAAAAGAAAATCCTGATAAAATTAATTGGGATAAATTGAGTTGTAATTCGAATGATGAAGCCATAAAAATGTTAATGGCTAATCCTACGAAAATAGATAAATTTAATATTGGCAAAAATGAAAATCCAAATATTATAAAAATTATGAATAAAAATAATATTAAATGGTTTTCGGCTAATAAATATGCAATCGGCTATTTCAAGAAAAATTTACACGATATCAATTGGACATCTATGTCAGCCAATAAAAACATTAAGAAAATTATTAAAATATTTGACATTAAAATATAAAATTGCCGTCATTATACAAATAGACATATAATAATTTCGTTTATGATTTTTCATTTTTTCATTCAAGTTTTTTATAATATAATCTTGATTTCCTAATTTTGATAATATGTAATGTAGGATATTGTCTTTTGTTTTTTCTTCCTGAATTTCAATTCTTGATATTACATTCTTGAGTATGTTATCATAACTTTTAATTTTATTATTAATTATGATTTGTTGTAATTCTAATGGTAATGGTAATAGTAATGAGGATGATAATTGCATATTCAAATTATGACATTTATAATATTCTGCTATTATATGATTGATATCATTGAAATTATGCAATTCTTTTTTGAATAATTCTAGTTTTTGTCCCTTATTACAATTAAAAATATCAAACTTACAATTAATAGTATTATAACTAACTAGTATATCCTTAATCTTATGGTTTTTGATTTCATATTTAAATTGTTCTTCGAGATATTCAAATATAGTCTTGTTTAATATCTCGTCTATATTATCCATTGTTATTTAAAAATTTCTTGAAAATGTCCTTAAATAAAAAATGATTATATCTATGATTATAAATTCATCAACAATGGGAAATTGTTTTAGTGCTGTTAATAAAACAGAGTTATTTAAGAAACAGCAATTAAAAGCCGAATATTATAATAAGAAAGTTTCCATAAATAAATTAGGAACATTCAAACCTCATTCCGTTTATTCAGGTGATACAATTAAAATAACTGACGATAATCTCGTAAAAGGTTTAAATTCTATGTGTAATTATAATATTCATATATCTATAGCTGATAAACCGTTAAGACTGATATTATCATATCTTAATAATTCAAACGAACTGCAATCAATGGTTAAGGGTGATACCTTTCATATTTACAAGATTACATACAAAAAAATAAAAACAATCGAAGAAATAAACCAATATGACATTTATAACGCAATTCAAGACTATATTTATATAAATAACGAAGAACCGAATAACACAAATACCATAATCGCAACTTAATTTTTTTTTATTATTTTTTTAAATAAACAATATCATTAACAAAAGGTATCATAGAATTATTTTCTAATTGCACTTTTAAGACATTATTAATTGATTTAGTCTGGTCCAATTGATATTTCAAATCATTGATAATAGTATTTTTAATGTTCAATTTATAAATTAGATTATCATTTATTTTTTCTAATTTTATTTTATTAATATTTAGTTGATTATAAGAAACGTTATTATGTATTATTATTATTAAAAAAATGATATATCCATAAAACATCTATTATTTAAGAACAAAAACTCAAAGCTTTATATCCGTTTTATTTATAAATAAATTTTGTTTGTTTGCATAATCTCGGTTCTGCAAATATGACAGTTAGTAGTATTTATTATGCAGTTATTGCAATAAGTATGACCACAAGGAATACAACAAATTGATAAATCATTTTCAGTGCAAATGGGACATATAGTTTTATTTTTAATTTCGTCTGTTAAGTCATTATTGATAATTGTTTGGTTTTGTAATTTGATTTTTAACTTTCTTTCTTTTTTTAACAATAATCTCAATATCGAATTATTCGTTTTTTTCTTTTTCCAATTGAAATTCAGTTCAACCATCTATGAATTTATTTAAGGACAAAATATTCAAATCTTTAAATCATTTTTTTAAATTCATAAGTAAATTTTATTTGTTCGTTTAATCTCGGTTCTGCAAATATGACAATTCTTAGCATTTATTATGCATTTATAGCAGTAAGTATGACCACAAGGAATACAACAAATAGACAAATCTTTATCATAACAAATAGGACATTTAATTGTTATTTCTTCGTTTTGTAAGTTGTCCAATTGTTCTCTCAAGTTGTTGTTAATAATCCGTTCGTTTTCTAATTGTTCTCTTAGATTGTTATTAATAATTTTTTCTTCGTCCAATTGGTCATTTAACTTAAAAATGAATTTTATATAATAATTTGAAATTCCTGATATTATTTTTTTATTTTTGTTTTCATTATTATAATAATTGACCATGGATTTTAATTGAAAATTAACAATATATTTAATATCATTAATAAAAAATTTAAGATTGTTTTCAGTCATTGAGAATAACAAAAAATTTAATTTATTTTCATCAATTTTTTATTAATGACAAAAATTTCTTTTTGCCATTTTTTTCCCAAATCTTCAGATGTGAATTCTCATAACGCTCTTGCATTTTGCACAGTTGTAAGAAGTATTTAAACAACTGCTGCAATAACTATGGCCGCAAGGGTCGAAATAAACAGATATTTCATTTTGCATACACACAGAACATCTTTTAATTACCATGCCAATTTTAAGTTTTAAATACTTAATTACAGCGTCCTTTCTATCAACTCCAACTGATAATAAATTATCTATTGAAAGCTGTAAATCAATCACTGTATTTAATTTGGCAATAATAGCATCTTTTTGCACATCCAATGTAATCCTTTCAATCTCTAAATCAAAGTTAATTTTCCGATACATAGCTTTAGCAGTTTTCATATCACTGATAACGCTTTGTAGTTGTTCTAACTCAGATTTCATCTTCTCGTTTTCGGCCTTCAAGTTATAAATATCACGATATTGTTTTTGCAATGCAAATTTCAAATCTTGATTAATTATAACTTGTTCTTCCCACCGCGCGGTAATTTCATCATATTTAGCCGGTGCCGGCATAGTCCTCAATACCGATATCAACCTAGCATTAGAGGCTTTTTCAAGTTCTAATTCAAATTTTAGTTCGTCTAATTCCTCGTCTTCATCAATCGTAGAAGATGATGAATACATACTTTTAACTGATTGATTATCTTGTTCGCCTTCATCAATCGTAGAAGATGATGAATACATACTTTTAACTGATTGATTATCTTGTTCGCCTTCATCAATCGTAGAAGATGTTGTTGAATACATACTCTCAATTGATTGATTATCTTCTTCCTCTTCATCAGTCATATAAGATGATGTTGAAAAATTTGAAATATCTGTTCTAGTTTCAAATTTTTTAATAGACTTATTGTACCTAGCAACTACATTTGCTAAAAATAATGTTTTGTCATGTTTAGCTTCTTCAGCTTTGATAGCATTTTTCATCAAGTATATCAAATACAAAGTGACATAAACAATAATAAGCATAAAGAGCGAAAAACCAGAAATGAAAAACATAGCGAGCTTTAGCAGTTGGCGGTGATTTGTCTATAAAAACGATAATTACTTTTCAAATCAACACGAATAAAAAAATAAAAGCATTAATTCAATTTTTTACTAAATTTAGTTATTTTAATACATAAATTTAAAAAAATGATTTTTGTCATTTATCATAAATAATAATGATGATATCTATTAATAGTGATGATATTCGTTTAATCGTAGAAGATAATGATAATGACAATGATAATGACAATAGTAATGAAAATGATTATAAAAATTTCATATATTGTTGTTTAGCTATTAGTTTATCTATAAGTTTATGGATATTGTTCGTAATGTTAATGTAAATGGTAATGTGAATGTTAATGTAATAATGATGCCAGTTTTTTGTGTTTTGAGCTTTTGTTGTAATATAAAAATTATAGGTTTTGGCATCGTCCCAATTTCTCCATTCGTTTTTTAGAACTATAAATGGTTTTTTACAGATTTCACAATAAATTGTATCTCTAATATTATTTTATTCGACTTCTGAATAACAACTAATACAACATTCTCTTTTCGTGGTCTCATTGTTTATATTATCATACAAAATTCATCATCATCAATGCGAAAGTTATATGGATATACTCGCAATTTATTGCAGAATATACATCTTTCTATTTTGGCGTTTTCATCGGTTTCGAATTCTTCTTTATAATTTTCTATTAATTCTTCTATTTTTTCTGTTTCATTTATATAATTGTTATATCTGATTATTTCATCTTCTTGAGCCATGGTTATCTGGTTTTTAATTTTCTTCTGCAAGTATTTATAGACATCTTTCAATAATCTATTGTCCATTTTATTTAAGGAGAGTTCTAACAAATCCTTAAATAATTTTATTTTGATTATATCATCTTAAACGCAAGACAAATAATAAATGTATAAAAAAAATAGATAAATTTATAATGGTTTTTACTCTCATTATAAATAACTAGTTTTTCTAGACTTTCTATTTTATCTATTTTCAAATCTTCTTTTTTCGATTTTGATAATAATTCTTTTATTTGTTTTTCTTGTTCTTCTATTTTCAATATCAACTCTTGATTATTAATAATCAAATCTTCTATAATATCATCTTGAGTTTTTATTTTTTCTGTTAGGTCATTAATTTTACTTAGCAATTTCTTATCGATTTTTTCTTGACTATGTGCAGTTACTAACAATCCTTTTATTTGTTCATATTGTTCCAATGATTTTATATCAATATCTATTGGTACAGCTAAATCATCAATTGTTATACCATATAAATATGATGATTGAATATTTCTGCAATAATACGATTTTATTATTTCATTAATTCGACACGTTATAACATGAGCAGATTTTCCATTTTTTAATATCCATTTGAACTCCTCTAAATTCTGATATTTATAATGATTATTATCTATTTTACAGTCTTCATTATTGTTAGTATAAATATCAAATGTCATAACGTTTCCATTTTTATCTGTAAAACATTGGAGCCTAATATCTTTAATCTTAGTATTTTTGAGAACCTCCAATTGTCTATCATAAAGTTTATTTTGATTGGTGTATTTGTCATTCAAATAATCATATATCGATTTATTTAAAATATCATCAATATACGTATCTTCGTCAAAAACTTCTGTCATTATTACTAGTTTTATATTATAGTATGTTTAAATAAACTACTAATAAAATAAATTAAGAATATTATCAAATTCAAATTAATATAACTTATTGTGATTTTTAGTGTGGCAACTTTTGCCGATATTTCTTGATTTTTATTTCTCATAACTTCTTCCAAATCCTTAATTATTTCTTCCTGATTATCTATTTTCTTTTCTTGTTGTTCTTTATTTAATGCTAAATCTTCAATTATTTCTTCCTGATTATCGATTTTTATTAATAATGCTTGATTTTCATTTCTTATAACTTGAAAGAAGTTATTTATTTTCTTTTCTTGTCGTTCGTCGGTTATTTTAAAAATATGATTATCAAATATCAAATCCTTAATTTGATTTTTTTGGGCTTCAATCATTGATTTAAAGTCCTTAATTATTTCTTCTTGATTATCGATTTTTGTTGATAACTCTTCATTATTATTTCTTATAATAACTTCTTTTAGGTTCTTAATTTGATTTTTTTGGGCTTCAATCATTAATTTAAAATCTTCAATTATTTCTTCTTGATTATTGATTTTTGCTGATAACTCTTTATTATTATTTCTTATAATAACTTCTTCAATATTCTTCATTTTATTTTCTTGGGCTTCAATCATTAATTTAAAATCTTCAATTATTTCTTCTTGATTATTGATTTTTGCTGATAACTCTTCATTATTATTTCTTATAATAACTTCTTCCATATTCTTCATTTTATTTTCTTGGTCTTCAATCATTGATTTCAATTCACAATGATTTATTTCATTTTGTATTATGTGAAAACATAAAAGTATAATACCATTCTTATTACAAAAACCTGTTAATATATTTTCAATATGAATTTTAATTATTGAAAAGATATTACTTTTTCTTAAATTAGTAGTAGCATTAATATGTTTTATAATGTATTCAATAATTAAAGGTTGGAATTGTTCGGTTTTTGAAAATTCATATTGATTATGTTGTGTATTGTTTTTATTATACACCTCAAAGTTTTGGTTATTACAAGTATCTACTTTTATAAGTATATCTTTAATTTTAGTGTTTTTGAATAAATTTATCTTTCTGTTTATTTCTATTTGTTCAGTTTGTTTTTCAATTAAATAATATTCATAAATCGATTTATTTAAGATATCATTTAAACATTCTTTTGTATAAGCTTCGGCTTCTTTGACGTCCTTGAAACATTCTTCTAATGACATTATTAACGATATTAATATAAATAATTTTTAAATTAATTATAAAAAAATATAAAATTGATATTATTTCATAATTATTTTTTCATGCCTCGTTCTGAAGAAATAGCCGAAATTAAAAATAAACTCGAAGAACTCGATAGAATACAAAAAAGACTAATAACAATTATTATGCTTATTTGTGTTGTGATTTTTATATTATTGATGTCTTTGAAATTCAATAATTATTGAATTGTTTGTAAAAAAAATAAAAATTGATATTATTTCATAATTATTTTTTCATGCCTCATTCTGAAGAAATAGCCGAAATCAAGAATAAACTCAATGAACTCGAGAAAATACAAAAAGAACTCGTTGCATTCATGATGCTCATTTGTTTTATAATATTTAAATTTTTAATGAATAAAGATAATTAGAGTTTTTTGGGTTTTTTGTCTATTTAAAAAAATTATTATTAAATCGATTGTAAAGAAATTAAAAATTGATATTAACATAATAATAATTTAATTATGTCTTATTCTCAAAAGATAATCGCTGTAACAAATGAGCTTGAAAGAATTGAGAAACAACAGCAAGAACTTAAGAAACAGCAACTAGAAATTAAGAAGCAACAACTAGAACTTAAGAAACAAGAAGAAGAATTTAGTATGATTCTTATTCTTCTTAATAAACAACTTGAAGAAGCTAATATTAAGAAACAACAACAAGAACTTAAGAAGCAGCAACAGCAAGAACTTAAGAAGCAACAGCAAGAACAAGAAGAACTTAAGAAGCAGCAACAACAAGAACAAGAACCTCAAGTTTCTTATAAGAAAACAAAGATTACATCAACTACGAAAAGACTTGTTTGGAATAAGTGGATTGGTGAAGAGATTGGCAAATCTAAATGTTTATGTTGTAAGGTTACATACATTACACAAATGTCGTTTAACTGTGGTCATATCATAGCAGAAGTAAATGGTGGTGAAACTAATGTCTCGAATTTGCGCCCGATTTGTCAGAACTGCAATTCCAGTATGGGGATAACAAATATGGATGATTTTATGAAAACCTTAATGTAAAACATAAAATCAAAAAAAACTCTAATTTTTGGGTTTTTTGTCTATTTAAAAAAAAAATTATTATTAATTATAATAATGTCTTATTCGTCGCTTATACCATATATAAAAGAAACACTTCAAGAAATTAAAAGATTGTTATTATCTGGACAACAGGAATTACGACCTGACGATAACAAAAAACGAGAGAGAGAAGAAGAACTAGAGGTTTCTTCTAATAAGAAGATGAAAAAAAATGATTGTTAGTTATTGTAGTCATTATACTTTTAATAATGAGTTTTATAACTAAAATTAGTAAATTGTATATTGAATATAAAAATAAAGATAATCAAACTTCTTTTATTCAATCCAAAACAGAATTATATAGATTATTATTAGATGTTATTTCTGACAATAATGAAGAATTTGATATGTTTTTTAAGAACCATATATCAAACTTGGAATTGAACCAATATTATTTTACAAGATTAAGTAATCCTCATAGAGAATGTATTTTTAATTCATTTGTTGATGCTAATGATTTTATTGAAAAAGTTTCGGCATTTATTAATGACGAAGAATTTTATAAAGAATTGAATTCATTTTTATCTCAAATAATTGTTTCTCCTACTAAAAAACCTATTATTGTTACTACAATAGAAAATCAGAAACAAAAAGAAAAGAAAAAGAAATATATATCAGCGACCTTAAAAAGACTAGTGTGGAATAAATGGATTGGTGAAGATATTGGTAAAGCTAAATGTTTATGTTGTAATGTAACAGCCATAACACAATTATCATTTCATACAGGTCATATTATAGCTGAATCAAATGGTGGTGAAACAAATATCTCAAATTTAAAACCTATATGCCAAAATTGTAATTCTAGCATGGGAAAAAAGAATATGAACGATTTTATGTTAAGTCTAAAATAAAAAATGATATTCAACCATTTTATTTTTTTGTTATAATAATGCCATATTATCAAACAATAGCTAATGAAGCATATAAACTCGATAAACTATATGAACGATGGGGAAATAATTTTATAAGTAATAAATATTATGAATTGCATATCGATAATATTAGATTGTTGATGCGTATTTATGTTATTTGCGATTTTGAAGACAATAAATTCAAAATTATCTATAATAAATATATATCTAATTTTACATTAAAAAATTATTATTCTCATAAAATCGAACATTATACTTTTAATTCGTTTGCAGATATTGATGATTTCATTAGAAAAATCAGTGTATTACATATTAACAGAGATTTCCATAAAGAAATAAATCAATTCTTAATTGATTTTTATAGCGAATTTAACGTATTTCTTATGGGTATAATTAAAGCCATCAAATAAAATTATTATTTTTGTTACTTATAATTAGAAATGGCAAATTTAGAAGATATTGTTGCTTTAACTAATTGTTATGTTATTAATTGCAACAAAGAATATTTAAAACGAAAAGAACTCAGAACTAAATGGTTCGAAGATACTGATAAACTCCATCAAGAATATAAAAAAGGTGATATCACTCGAAAACAAGTTATTGTAAAACTAAAAAAACTAGATAATAAATATTTTAATGCTATTGAAAACATCAATTTACACAAATGCGAACTCGATAAATGCGAAGAATTCGTTATAAAACGCTTAGATTATCTATCAGAACGAAACAAACTAAAAAAGAAAGATAAATATACAATAAATGATTATGTCAAAATTTTAAAAACAAACAATAGAAATTTTAATAAACTACCTTAAATAAATATCTTATGGGTTATTCATCAAAATAATTATTATAAATCACTGTTTCTCCATATTCTTCTATTAGTCTAAATATTCTTTTTGGATGAAGAGCTTTTGCAATTATTTCTTCTTTTAATTCTTGAAAGTTTGATTTCATTTTTTCATAATCATAAATAAAGATTGATGGATTACGACAAAACTCATAATAATCAATTTTATCTTGATTTTCTTTTAAAAGTTCTATAGCATTCTTATTAAACGATAAATATTTCCATTCTATTAAATCTTGATTTTCTTTTAATAGTTCTATACCAGCATAATTATATGATAAACTTTCCCAATCAATATTATCTGGATTTTTTTTTAAAAATTCTATAGCATTTTCATTTTCTGATAAATAATTCCAATTTATTAAATCTGGATTCTCTTTTAAAAGTTCAATTGCATTTTCATTAGCTGATAAACGTTCCCAATTTATTAAATCTGGATTTTCTTTTAAAAGTTTGATTGCATTAGGGTTAAATGCTAATTCATCCCAGTCAATTTTATCAAGATTATCTCCAAGTAATTCAATAGCATTTATATTTGTTGATAAATATTCCCAATCAATTTTATCTTTATTTTTTTTGAGAAGTTCGATTGCATTAGGATTTAAAGATAATTCATTCCAATTAATTTTATGTTGATTATCTTTAAGAATTGTAAAAATATTAGGATTACGATTCTCTGATAAATATTGCCAATTAATTTTATTTTTATTATTTTTAAGAAGTTCAAAAGCATTTATATTTGATGATAATGAATCCCAATTAAGTTTTTTAATATCAATCCAATCTCTTAATTTCATTGGTGGATTATAATATAAACACTCCCAATTACTATTATTTAAATAAAATGAAAATAACCAATTTCTTAATTTCATTAGTAAATTCATTTTTTTAAATAAATAATAATAAGTAATAACAAAATCATTTTTTTAAATAATTATATTGCATATCGATTTTCTGATAACATAGACCAATTTAATAATTTAAGTGGCAACATTTATAATTAATATTCAAAAACAGAAATTATTTTTATTTAAGGTTAATTTCAAATGCTGCTAATTTTCTTAATATTAGTTAATTTTGTTTGTAAGTCATTATTGACTTCTATTATTTTTAAGAAATCTTTTCTTAATTCATCATTCATTTTTCTTTCCTTATTATTTGTTTTCTTTTCTTTGTCTAAATCAGATTTTACATTAGTTAAAGTTGTTTCTAATTCTTCTTTTGTTTTCTTTTCTTTGTCTAAATCAGATTTTACATTAGTTAAAGTTGTTTCTAATTCTTTATTAGTGCTTCTTTCTTTGTCTAAATCAGATTTTACATTAGTTAAAGTTGTTTCTAATTCTTCTTTTGTTTTTTTTTCTTTGTCTAAATCAGATTTTACATTAGTTAAAGTTGTTTCTAATTCTTTGGTTGTTTTCTTTTCTTTGTCTAAATCAGAAAATAAACTAAAATTTTCAATTTCCAATTTAAAGCTTAATTCTCTATTTTTCTCTAATTTAGCTTTTAGATTATTTAAATTTATTTTTAATTCTTTATTAGTGCTTCTTTCTTTGTTTAAATCAGATTTTACATTAGTTAAAGTTGTTTCTAATTCTTTGGTTGTTTTCTTTTCTTTGTCTAAATCAGATATTAACTTAAAATTTTTAATATCTTCATTTTTCAATTTAGAGCTTAATTCATTAATATGTTCCCTTTCTTTTAATAATATAAGTGAATTATTATATTCTCTTTCTTTCTCTAATTTAGCTTTAAGATTAGTTAAAGTTGTTTCTAATTCTTTGGTTGTTTTCTTTTCTTTGTCTAAATCAGACCTTAAACTAAAATTTTTAATATCTTCTGATTTTTGTTGTTTTATGAAGTTATTATAAACGAAATTAATAACTGTTATTCCTTCTAATATAATAATAATTTGTTTTAGTATTTCATATAATTGGAATATCCAATTTAAAAACAATCGCATATGAATGTTAATAAAAAAATAAAATTATGATATCATTTTTTTTATTTAAGACTAATTTAAAAATGTCCTTAAATATCTATTAAAAAAAATAATAAACTACATTAAATAAAGCCTTGATACGCCTTCATAACATTTATAATAATAAATACCATAATATTCGGATAAAAAAATTTTATTTAGATAATAATTGTAGTTCTTCCTTTGCTTTTAATTGTTTTTCTTATTTTACTTTTAATTTATTTTTAAGTAATTCAGATTTGATTTTAATATTTTCTTGTTTCATTTCTAAAATTTTATTATAATTTTGGAAAGTTAAATGTATAATAAATGAGAACTTAATAATATAAATAATTATTATTAAAAGAATGATGATATTTAATAATTCGTCCATTTGTTAATAAAAAAATAAAATTATAATATCATTTTTTTATTTATATTGGTTTGTATATTAGCAACGCCCATTGAAATTTTTTGTTGCAAGTTGATATCATAATTTCTATTATTGTTGATTTCAATTAAAGACGACCACAAGTGAATTAAACAGATATTATAGCTATTTGTATATTTTGCATAATTTCTTAGGTTTTTATTGCCTAATATACTTGCTAAAATGCTAAAATTGCTATATTTTACTCCTTGTAAGATTTCTTTACATTTTGATAAACAAAATAAATCTAATACCGAATTAAAATTATTATACTCGTTATTATAATTACCATAATCAATATCTAATATTTTAATTGTTTTGTTATTTTTATTAGAGATATCGATTATTATTTGTTTTATTTGGTGCTTCCAGGTATTATCTTCGCTTACAATTAAAAATGTTGGATTGTCTTCAGTAATAATTATATTTCTAACATCATTCAATAAATGATTTATTATTATTTCAAATTCAGAAACTGTATTTTCATGTCTTATATCACATGTATTATAAACTTTATCAGATTTTCTCAAATGAATACCATATACATTTTCTATATTTTCTGGTATTTTTGATAAAATAATATCTGAAGGTTTAATTATTTTTCTTGCCTGATTAATAAAATCATTCGATATTTCTTCAAAACTTATTTCAGGAAAAAAACATTTAATGAATTCATAAATTTTATAAGGACATAACGACGAAGACGGATTTGGCGAATTTATATAAAACTGACATTCGTCATTGTTGTCGTCATTCTTCAAAATTGTTATTTCATTAAAATTAAACAAACGCATATCATAAGTTCCCCATTCACAATTATAAAAAATTGCATGCGGTTTATAATTTAAATATTTACATATAACACTAAATCCAATTAAATCTAACGATTTATCACCTAAACCATTATGTAACGTTATTTTAACATTATTCATTTTATTTAAGGATATTAATATTTAAAACCTTTAAATAAAAAATGTATTATTTTGGTACTTTTAATAATAATTCAACTAAATGTTCTATACATCCACCATGTTTATTATTAAATAATTGTATATCTGAACGTCTTAAACTATTATTACATCTAATATCAGCTAAATTAATTATATTTAATTTTAAAATGACAAAAAGACTATTTTTGCCATTTTATTATTTTTTTAAGATACCTTCAGCGCTCCTTTGATAATACTATATAATTTCTCATATAGAAAATAATCGAAGTTAAAGTCTCCTATTGTGCCGTTTTTGTGTTCGACGATGTATAATTCGATGAATACATAACTATTATATTCAGATGAATTCGATAGAATGAAATTTCTGAAATATTCGTCGAATGACGATTTCAGATTGAAGTCAGTTTCACTATAATAATCAGCAATAAATCGTCTAATGAACTCGCTTTCGTCGAATTTGAGGTTTCGTGATGTCATTGATGTATAAGACATAATAACAATAGTAAAAATAACTAATCCTTTATTTTTGTTTTTTTATTATTTTGATACAAATTTATTTTTGAAAATCTGGAATAACATAATTGTGTAAAATATTATTTTTTTTACTTTTTTCTAAATATTCAACTTTTTTATCTTCAATACTTTGAATATATTTTTCATATGATGGAATACCATGAGTGACTATCGGTAATTTGCGTGTAGATATTTTTTTAATTTTTAATACATCATTCGAAATTATTAATATTTCATCATGAAATTTATCTGTTTTATAATGTATCCATCCATGAATTATTGTTATTTTTTTTTCATAAAGAAATTTACTCACAGATTTAAATAATTCAACTAATATATTATCGCCTGTTACATCTGAATATCTATTTATACATTCAGGTTTATTATCAAAATCATAGTTATCGTCATCACGATATGCACATGTCGTATGTAAATAATATTTATAATCATCTTTGATACTTTTAGCAATATCTAATAAATCGATGATATTAAATAATATTTGAATATTATGTAAATTACCTATATCAATTAAATATAAATCTTTAGTAGTTTCATATTCTATAGTAAAACCTCTTTTTGCAATATAATATAATGGATAAATATATTTTATTTTATTTGTAGGATTACTTATTTCTTTTAAATCAGGTATTGTTGAATAAATAATAGTCGAATAATCTTTATCTATTCCATACATATTTGCAGTTTTTTGGGATGATAAAAAATAACTTCCTTTATGTCTAGCATCATAATATTTATAATAATCTTTAGAAATTTTATCATCGATTGAATTTATTATAGCAGTGCTTGAATTACGCGATTGTAATGAACTTGGTTTATATGAAGCCATTGTTTTATATTTATTAAAATCAAAATCAGTTCCTTGATATAATGTTGATTTTGATGGTATAATCGAAATTTCTAAATTGAGAATTTCTTGATGTGCTGTTGTTGTATTAATTCGTTTTATCATATATGGTTGTAATGATGATAATTGTTGCTTATTTCTAATTTTTAATGATGATGACAATGACATTATCTATTTTATATTATTATTTTTAATTATTTAAAACCTTTTTTAATATCTTCAAGTCTTTGTACAATTTCATTATTGAGTTGTTTAATTTTTTCGTATGTATGCCATATTTTATAAAATTCTTTATAACATTTATCTTGTATTTCAAGATTTGCGGGTATTTTTATTTTAATCGATAAAAATTTATCTACATTCAAAACATTATTTTTTACACATTCCATTATTTCATCTTTGTGTGTATATAAATAAACAAATAAATATTCATCCAATAAAATATCATTAGATGATTTTATTGTAAAAGCGTCATTTGTCAAAAAATAACTATCAAATAATAACGTAACGCAATTGTCATATGTTACATTATTTATTGATATTTTACAACTATTTATCGTTCTGTTATATTTATTTGTATAAAATATAGGTTCATTTCCGCTATCATAAACAGGATATTGTAAATTATCTTTCTTTTTAATTTCACCGTCAGTTTTAGAAATTTTTTCACCATATTTAATATCGCATAATTCCGAAAGAGATTTACTAGTATATTTATATCTTTTTAATGATGTATATATATTCATAATATTTTTTATTATAATATATTTTTCTTGATTTAAAACCTTATTATAATCTTCTTTTAAATTTAAAAAATAATCGATATCTGCTTTCTTTTCTTTAACTTCTGTTTTTTTTGGTTTCTTTTCTTTGACTTCTGCTTTTACATTTTCATTTATATATTTTATAAGTGTCTTTCGAGTATATGGTTTATTTTGTTTATTTAAATATTTTATATTATTCTTTTTGCAATATGAAATTATTTGTTCATCAGACATACTTTTAAAATCCATTTAATCTATTTATTTTTATATAATAAAATTATTAATAATTTCTATTGCATTTTCTTTGAGATTGCGGAAATGATGATAATTTATATAATTGAAAAAGAAATAATGAACAGTAAAAAATAATAATAATAATACTATCCAATAATATATATTATTTCTTTTATGAGCAATTTTATCTACAATTAGTATTATAAATAATAATGCTAATGATAAAATATAACATCTACGCCATACACCTGCTTTTTCGTGATAAGAAACAATACTTATCAACCGTTTTTTCAATATCTCT
>Ga0114970_10000007_pt1 | contig 121940 bp, 125 predicted proteins | sample M_140205_XF_Meta_FD_87030 | JGI IMG/M metagenome (GOLD analysis project Ga0114970, IMG submission 87030) | Freshwater microbial communities from Lake Montjoie, Canada to study carbon cycling - M_140205_XF_MetaG | ecosystem: Environmental > Aquatic > Freshwater > Lake | place: Lake Montjoie... | reverse complement strand
GCTTTATTGAATTTTTGCCTTCGATTTAAACTTTTCCATCATTTCAGAAAATTTAAATTTTTGCCAATTTTGATCTTGGGTCAGCATTTGTACCAACTGCGGCTTAACTTCTTGCATACTTGGGGTCGGAGTATCTTTAATCTCATCAACTTGAATAATATGCCAGCCAAATTGTGATTTAACTGGTGAACTAGCTAATTCTCCAGCTTTTAGCGTGGTCATCACTTGGGCAAATTCAGGGACTAAACCACTAGCAGTTACCCAATCAAGACTTCCACCATTGGGGGCAGAGCCCTGATCCTTTGAATGAGTTTTTGCCAAGTCAGAAAAATTCGCACCACCCTTAATTTGAGCCTGCAAGGTATTTGCTAATTTTTCGTTTTCCACTAATATGTGTCTAACCTTATATTGCTTACCACCAAATTGGCCCTTGACTTTTTCATAGACAGGGATTAAATCTTTGTCAGAAATGCCGTCTTTAGAAATATAATCCTCGAATACTGCGGAGACAAGAACGCTCAACCTAGCTTGCTCCATAGCATCACGAACCTCTTCATTCTTCGTTAATCCTCTTTTATCAGCTTCTTGTAAGATTAGTTCTTTTGTAATTAATACATCGCGCGCTTTTTCCTTCACATCAGGCGAATTCATTTGACCAGATTTTTCTAGCATGCGCGTTAATTTGGCTAATGGAATAGGCTTACCATTTACAACGGCAGCGTTTTGGGCAGCAACGGATGAGTTAAAGCAAAAGCTTACACAAATCGATAGGAATACGAGGTTAGATTTTTTCATTTTCGGATGGCGTTTTCGCATTAATTACTAAGGCATGGATTTCATGCGGCATCCATGGATTCAAAATATCATACACTAGGCGATGTCTAGCTAAACGGCTTAAGCCTTCAAAAGCAGCCCCAACAATATGCAGGCGTAAATGGCTAGCACCGCCGCCATGATGGCCTGCATGTCCAGCATGCTGGTCTGATTCATCAATGATCGCAAGAGAATCAGGCCTGAGTTTTTCTGTTAAAACTTGTTGATACAAAACAATTTGGGGATGGACGCTCATTAAAAACTATTCTTTCTCAGGTTCCTGTTTCATATATTTACTTAACCATAAACCTTGAATCAAGATAAATACAAATAAAATTCCGATCGTGGAGAGTTTGAAATTTGCCCAAAAATCCTCGGAAAAATTTTTGGCAATCCACCAGTTTAAACAACCTAAAAAAAAGAAATATCCTATCCAAAGCAAGTTCAACTTAAACCATACCTGATCTGCAATCAATAGGTCGATTTGAACCTCTTTACCGATGACCGCTTGAATTAAATTCTTCTTAAAGATAAACCAACTCACGCCAAGTCCTAGCGCAAAAGCCCAATAAAGAATCGTAGGCTTGATCATAATAAAGTCTTTATCTTGTAAACCAATAGTAAGCCCACCAAAGATAAGAATAATTACTAAATTAAATAGTTGAATTTTTGGGATCGGTTTTCTCTCAAACTTAATCCAGGCAATTTGTAACAAGGTAATAACCATTGCAACCACGGTCGCCACATAAATATCAAATAATTTAAACGCTGCAAAGAAAGCAATAATAGGAAGTATTTCTGCTAAAAACTTCACTTACTTGATTCTCCAGTTTGATTTTGTTGATCGTTAAAATGCAGTGATGCTGAATTAATACAGTATCTCAACCCAGATGGAGCAGGGCCGTCATCAAACACATGCCCTAAATGTGCCTCACAGTTTTGACAACGAACCTCTGTTCGAATCATGCCATGACTTGAGTCTTTAATTTCCCGAATTGCTGAATTTTCTAAAGGAATCGAAAAACTTGGCCAACCACAGCCCGCATCGAATTTTGTATTGGATGAGAATAATTGCACTCCACAACAAACACATTGATAAATACCCGTTGACCAATGATCCCAATATTTTCCGGTAAAAGGCCTTTCGGTTCCAGATCTTTGCGTTACTTCAAACTCAATCGGTGAGAGTTCTGCTTGATACTGGGCTACAGTTTTTTTTGATGTTGGGTTTGCTGGCATGATTTTTTAAAACAATTTTGGCAAAAGTAGTGAAATAATTCAAAAGTCGATAAGAGTTTATTATAGTTGGATATTCAGTATCCTTGTTACCAGTTAAAACTCTCGAATGTATAACTTTTATTCAAAAAGCTTGATTCCTATTTGGCCTACAATATGCTGAGTTTGACTCATTTATCCCTAATTGCTTATGACGAATTCAGTAGATCCTATCAATAATCAAGTTTACCTTGACCTAGACGTGCCTTTTTTAAACCTGTTGGGTGTTAAATTGCATCGAATGAGTCATGGAGAAGGGGAGATTAGCCTTGCGGTTGAAGAAAAGCATTTAAATACTTGGGGAAGCGTTCATGGTGGAGTCTTGCTGTCCCTTGCCGATGCCGCGATGGCAATTGCCGCAAGGGCAGCTGACCCTAATGATCGTAGCGTGGTAACTATTGAACTCAAAAACACCTTTATGCGAGCCACTGAAGGCTCAATCCGCGTGATTGGTAAATCGATTCATACGACTGCAACTATGGCATTTTGCGAAGCAAAATTAATTGATCAGCATGGTCAATTATGTAGCATGGCAACTGGTACATTTAAATACTTTAAGCGCTCTTTAATTAAAGATCCTATCAGAAGTCAGTCTGAATCAAGTCTATCTTCCAAAGGCTAATCTGATTAGCGATCTTGAGTGGTCGATTGCTCGAGTTGTCCCTCAAATATACTTGTGTTAGTTAATTCATTTTGTTGAAAACTACGCTCGATCATCTGGAACATCCCATCTTTACGAACTCGAAGTAAGGTAGATGAACGCGTGCCGTAATGTTCTGTTTGAATAAAAATTGGCGCTAGGGCTTTTTCCCATTCATGGCTCACTCCAGTGGATGGCAAGACCTGGTCTGAGAAATTATTATTATCTGCAAGCAGATTAAAGTACATGGCATCTTGATTAAATTTACCCGAATCTCGAGCCAGTGCTTGCGCAAATTGCGCAACTCCAGAACGTACTTTGGGCCAGGGTGTATCCAGCATCGCATTAGATAGACCGTATAAGCCAGCCGAAATGGCAGTCGGATTGATTGTCTTTCGTTGTCTAATCTTATCCCCAACCAACAAGCGATTAGTTACCCAGAAAAACTCTGGACGTGTGACATTTGATAGATCTCCTAGCAACAAATTAAAGCCATTGTATTGTAAAAACGATTTTTGATGATCAGTAATAAATTCATGTATCGGTTTTGATTGCGATAAAAATTTAGCGGTGAGTTCGCCGCGGGTTCGTAAGTCTGGGTTTTTTTCACTAGGCGCACGAATATTTGTAATGGCTGAGAATTTACCTTTTTGAGATAAGCCAAGTGCTGTGCCCGGCAAACCTAGAACATCCGCTTGATCGCGAGCACCAAGAACATGAGAATAATCGCTCCACCAATCAATTTTTTTTGTAGGGCGGGCATAGAACTCATCACGATTTGCAGCAACTACAAAAGGGTAGTCCGGATGTGAATTAATAGCAAATAAAATAATACACATACACTTAGATGGTTAGAAGTTGATAAGGTGGTTCTACAATTTGGATCAGGTTTGAAGGTGCCTCATCTGGCCGAGTAATGCGTAGAGGTAGGCCCGTAGCACTTAAATTAATTTCCATTTGGACATAATTTACTGCTAGGCCCGAGTGGTAGGCGCTCAGCAAAATTACCCCAGCCGGTTGATCTAATTCTTGCTCAGTAAAAACCAGATCACCAGGTTTAAAAAGAGCCTGGGGATTACCCATGATGGTGCCAAGTTTTAATCGACGTTTGATAGTGCCACGATATTGACTTCGTGCCACAACCTCTTGACCAGGATAACAGCCCTTTTTAAAATCTACCCCTCCCAAGGATTCAAAATTAATCATTTGTGGCACAAAAAGATCTTTAGTTGCGCTTGTTAAGCGGGGAATGCCACTCAGTACCTCCAGTAAATTCCATTGCTCTGCAAGTTCATTATCTATGCTAGGGGGAGGCTGTTGAAAAGCAAAAACTGTGCGGGCAATTTGTTGAGATTCATGGAGCACTTCAGGCAACTTTAAAAACTGAAATGCCTCGGAGTTTATTTCATCCTGTTCTTTCGAGGATGATAAAACACCATATAAGCAATACAAATTAGGCTCATAATGAATCTCAACTTTAGATCGCAGACGATACATCTGTAATTTTTTGGCAAATTCAGGTGCAAGGTCTTTACTAATCCAAATAAGAATAGCATTTTGCCTTTGTTCTGTAATCCAAAAACTTGCCATCAATCGACCCTTGGGTGAGCAAAATCCAGAGAGCTGACCAGACCGAGAGTCTAGACTAGACACACTCGAAGTGTGCAAGTTTTCTAGGAAAACTTTGGTATCTGGCCCTTCCACACGAATAATATCCCAGTCTGTCAGAGGGATGAATTTCATGTTTTGCGTTTGATTCATCGATATAATTTGAGCAATTGGCAATTGGATTAATAAAGGTAAAGTAAAGGTAAAAATTATCTAAGCATTTCGGCTTAGGTAAGGACATGTGTTCTATTATAAGTTTATGCGCGAGAGAAATTCTTCTTTTCCTGGATTTTTTATTACTTTCGAAGGTATCGATGGTGCCGGTAAAAGTACTCACTTAGATTTTTTTCAAGAGTGTCTAAGAGCGCGTTTTCCTGAAAAGAAAATTGTGATGACACGTGAGCCAGGTGGCACGGAGCTAGGCGAAAAATTACGTCAACTGCTTCTACATCAGGAGATGCATGCAGAAACTGAGGCACTTTTGATGTTTGCAGCCAGAAGAGAACATTTAGCTGTAGTGATTGAGCCAGCACTGGCATGTGGTCAAATAGTTATTTGTGACCGCTATACAGATTCCTCCTTTGCCTATCAAGTTGGTGGGCGAGGCATATTAGCCCATAAATTAAATCAATTAGAGAGCTGGACGATCGACCGAGAGTTTAATCTAACAACAGTTGCTATTCAGCCCAACTTAACGATTCTTTTTGATATCAGCCCAGAAGAAGCAGAAAAGAGAAGGGCATTATCTAGAAATCCCGACAAGTTCGAAGCCTTAAATTTTGACTTTTTTAATCGGGTTAGAGCCGAGTATCTTCGCAGAGTAAAAGAGGATCCAATGCGCTTTGAGGTAATTGATGCTAGTCAGTCAATTAAAAATATTCAAAAGGTGATAGGGCATATTGCGACTAAAATAGATTCATTGATATAAGAGGCCCGATCTATGCTTTACCCTTGGAACGCCACTTTTTTTAGTCAATTTAAGCAACAATCAATTCCTCAAGCCCTTCTTTTTTTTGGTGAGCAGGCAATTGGAAAGTTCAATTTTTCCATGCACTTAGCCAACTATCTGGTGTGCGAAGGCACGCACGATAAGCCATGCCAGCAATGTCAGGCATGCCACTGGTTTAGTCAGGCAAATCACCCTGACTTTTTCCCAGTATTACCTGAAAACCAGTCATATCTCCTAGAAAAGCATCTGCAGCTTGAAATCGATTTGGATAAAAAAGAGGTTTCAGATAAAAAATTAAGTAAATTCATAAAAATTGAGCAAATCAGAGATGTCGTGTCAAGTAATATTCTTGGATCATACCGCGGGGGAAAGCGGATCATCTTCATTTATCCCGTTGAGTCAATGGCAACCGAAGCAGCAAATTGCCTTTTAAAGTCTTTGGAAGAGCCATCTCCGAACGTGATTTATATCTTAGTAACGCATCGTATTGATCTCGTTTTACCTACGATTCGGTCCAGATGCGTGGCGATTCCAGTACCAAAACCCAAAGAAGTTGACAGTCTCGAGTGGTTAAGATTACAGGACTCATGCAAAAGAATCGATAGGGATGATTTAGGAGCCTTATTGACTGAACATGGAAAATCTCCCCTTAAAACATTACAAGCGGTTGAAGGTGGGGCATTTAACGGTCAAGTGGTAATTGAGCAATTATCCCGATTTGGAGATATTGAAATATCCCAAGTAATTGATCTTCTTGCAAAAAATTCTCTAATCGATATCTTAAACTGTTTGTACCGTTGGTGTATTGATATCTATTTATCCAAATCGAACTTACCTGTCAGGTACTATCCCCGCTGGGCGGATAAAATAAAACTTTATCAAGATCGAATGAGCTTTTCACAATTAAGCCAATTTATTAAATTTCTAATGATTGAAATGAAGCTAGCCTCGCATCCCTTATTTCCTAAATTACAGCTTGAGTCTTTGCTAGCAAAATATGCCCACCTTTTCAAAGCCTAGAAATGTTTATTGACTCACATTGCCATTTAGATTTTGATGATTTTCAAGTAAATTTTGATGAAATTTTGCAAAATATGGCAACGCACCTTGTTACAAAAGCCTTGTGTATTAGTGTCAATCAGCCAGATTTCCCAAAGGTCTTAGCTTTAGCAAAAAAATACGACCATTTATATGCCACAGTCGGCGTGCATCCTGATTATGAAAACACTCCTGAGCCCACTTTTGACTGGTTAACGATGCAGGCCCAAGATCCTAAGGTAATTGGTATAGGGGAGACTGGACTAGACTATTACCGCATGGCTGACCGAGCATACGCTGATCTTGAGTGGCAAAGAGAACGATTTCGAGTGCATATTCAGGCCGCTAAAGCCGCTCAAAAACCGCTCATTATTCATACTCGTCATGCCTCAACGGATACGATCCGAATCATGCAAGAAGAGGGGGCAAAGGACCCGCGGGGCGTGATGCATTGCTTTACAGAGGGAATAGACGTCGCTAAAGCGGCATTGGATCAGAACTTTTATATTTCTTTTTCGGGTATCGTGACATTCAAAAATGCGCTTGAAATCAAAAATACCTGTCAATATGTACCCCTTGATCGTCTCTTAATTGAAACAGACTCGCCGTATTTAGCGCCTGTGCCACATCGAGGAAAAATGAACCAGCCAGCTTGGGTCAGTTACGTTGGCAAATATATTGCCGAATTAAAAGGTATTCCAGTCGAGGATTTGGCCATGGTCACTAGCCGTAATTTTTCTGAACTATTTCAGGTTTAGCTATGTCAAATAACTTCTTTGGTAATTTATTGGTGGGTTTTGTGCTAGTCGTCCTGGCGGGTGTATGCTTGTCACAAACAAATCAACAAAAGCCCCCAGCTCGACAATCTCTGGCATTTATTACAGAATCTCTTTTTCAAATGGCGTATTTTGATGATTTGGAAGGACTTCAAAAATATCTTGATAGAAATCCCTCAGCGGTCAATTTACAGAACGCATCTGGCGATACTCTATTGATTCATGCGATTAAAAATGACTCGAAGAAAGTTATTCAATATATCTCGCAAGTTAATGATTTAAATGTAGATTTAGAGAATAATAATCAGGAAAATGCCCTCATGTACGCCGCCTTTAAAGGGGATTTACCTTTGGTAAAACACTTAATAGATACCAAACAGGCCAGTATAGAAAAAAATGGCTGGAGCCCAATGCATTATGCAAGCACCAACGGGCATTTAGCGATTATTCGTTTTTTGATCGAAAAAGACGCCTATGTTGATGTCGAAAGCCCCAATTCAACGACTCCATTGATGTTAGCATCTCGAGCCGGCCACATTCAGGTTGTGAAATATTTACTAGATAATGAAGCCGATTTAGCAGCTAAGAATCAGTTAGAGCTGACAGCAATCGATTTTGCAAATATGGGAAATCAAAAAGAGATAGTTGAAGGATTGAAATCCAGATGGAAAAAAATGTATCAATCAGAATACATACTAAAACCATGGCCATAGGGGCCAAGCTATGCAAGTCGGAATCTAATTCCTTAAAAAGCTATAAAATAGAGAAATTCAGTAAATTTTCACATCATTACAAGAATTATCAATACTTACTTAGATGCATAGTATGCGCATAATAATTATTATGTTAAATAAGATAGGTGTATCAATCCAAGGAACATGACAAAGGCAATATGAAATTTCTGCACACGATGCTTCGGGTTACTAACCTACCTCAATCGATTGATTTTTATACACAAGTTCTAGGTATGACTCTTCTCAGAACTACCCAAAGACCAGAGCAAAAGTATGATCTAGCCTTTTTAGGTTATGGCAAGGGAAATCAGGCAGGTTTTGGAGAAATCGAATTAACCTACAACTATGGCGTAGACCATTATGAACATGGGGGCTATTTTGGTCATATCGCAATTGGCGTTGAAGATGTCTATAAAACCTGCGAAATGGTCAAACAAATGGGCTGTAATGTTACTCGAGAAGCAGGTCCCGTAAAGGGTGGTAATACAATCATTGCTTTTATTGAAGATCCAGATCAATATAAAATTGAACTCATTGGTCTGTCCTCTTTCGGATGAGTACCTCCCCTGATACGGGCCAAGACTCGCCTTGCATCGGCATTTGCTCGACTCTTTTTGATGATGTATGTAAAGGCTGCGGCCGGACAATTCTAGAAGTGGCTAATTGGGTGAGTATGTCCCCAGAAGAAAAAAAACAGGTTTGGCAGCGAATTACTGTAGAGGGCACTGCCATGCGTTTTACGCAACAAAAAGACTAAAATAGATCCAGTTAATTCATGCCCTTCGTTGTGAGGTATTCTTCGTAAGTTCCTGAAAAGTCAACAACTTCACCATCCATCCCAACCTCTAAAATCCGAGTAGCTAAGCCGGAAACAAACTCCCTGTCGTGCGATACAAATATCAATGTACCAGCATATTTTTCTAGGGCGATCTGCATACTTTCAATCGATTCCATGTCCATATGATTGGTCGGCTCATCTAGAGCAAGCACATTATGTTTACCTAACATTAATTTACCCCAGATCATTCGACCTTTTTCACCACCTGAAATCACCTTCACGGATTTGGTGATTTCTGGGCCCGAAAAGAGTAATCGGCCTAAGGTACTTCGGATTACCTGATCATCATCCCCTGCTTTTGACCAGTCACCCATCCAATCAGATAAGTTTTTATCGACTGGAAAGCACATATTGGTATCTTGAGGCATTACCCCAACGTTGGCATGTTCAGCCCACTTCACCGCTCCCTGATCGGGGTCAGCCCCCCCAAAACGAGCACTTAAGAGTGTAGTCAAGAGGGTTGTCTTACCCGCCCCATTCTGACCAATAATGGCAATTTTCTCACCGGGCTGAACCGTTATATTCAAATTCTTAAAAATAGTCCGATCAAATGTTTTTGTAATACCAGTACATTCAACAGCAATATTGTGCAGAACCTTTTCGAGTTCAAAACGAATAAAAGGATTTTGTCTCGAAGAGGGTTTGATATCGGCCACCTCAATCTTCTCTAACTGCCTTTGCCGAGATGTGGCTTGTCTGGCTTTAGATTTGTTAGCGGAAAACCTTCTGACAAAGTCTTGTAATTCAGCAATTTTATCTTTTGCTTTGGCGTTATCCGACATCTGCTGAGATCTGGCTTGGGCAGAAGCCAACATGTAATCGTCATAATTGCCAGGATAAACACGTAAAGTTCCAAAATCCATATCAGCCATGTGCGTACAAACCGAGTTTAAAAAATGCCGGTCGTGCGAAATAATAATCATCGTACTATTGCGCTCGTTCAAAATATCTTCTAGCCAATGAATCGTATGGATATCTAAATTATTGGTGGGCTCATCTAATAACAAGACATCTGGATCAGAAAATAAAGCCTGGGCCAGTAAAACACGTAACTTCCAACCAGGAGAAACAGCACTCATGGGGCCTTGATGCAAATCAATTGAAACGCCAACACCCAGTAATAACTCCCCTGCTCTAGCTTCAGCTGTATAGCCACCGTATTCTGCAAACTTCGCCTCTAACTCGGCAGCGTGCATATAATCATCTTCAGTTGCATCAGGATTTGCATAAATTAAGTCTCTCTCCTGTGCAACGCTAGACATTTCAGCATGGCCCATCATCACAACATCCAAGACACGCACCTCTTCAAAAGCAAATTGGTCTTGGCGTAATTTCCCAAGCCGAATATTCGGCTCAAGCATGACATGTCCCGAGGATGGCTCTAATTCACCACCCAAAATTTTCATGAAGGTAGACTTACCACAGCCATTTGCTCCGATTAGCCCATAGCGATTCCCGCCTCCGAATTTAACCGTAATGTTTTCAAAAAGCGGCTTGTGGCCGAACTGCATGGTGATGTTGGATGTTGATAGCACTATGAACTCAAAAAAGTATTAGAAATGATGATAGAAAAGAGATTTCAACCCACCATTTTACTATCCTTACTTAAATTTTCAAGAATTACCAACTACCTGAAAGTTTAAAGCCCTGGGTGGACAAGTCTAAATCACAAGATATACCAACTGGTAATGTAACTTTATCTACACAATGCCCAAACGGTAAGCCTGAAACAATAGCCGTACCTGTCCCAAGTTGCTGTAATTCCTGACTAACTCGACCCAAAGCTTTTAGCAATGAATAGTCCGCATCAAGGGGACCTAATTGATAGCCAGAAAAGTCCCCAACTAATATAGCCGATTGGCTATTCAGTACATTTGCCTGCACCAGTTGTAACAACATTCTTTCCACCCGGTATGGGTGTTCATTGACATCTTCAATAAATAAGATACCTTGATGAATAGTCTCTTTAGACGGGAAATAGGGCGTTCCTAAAAGACTCACTAGCATCGATAAATTCCCGCCCCATAAGGTCTTCCTTCGAAACTCGATTGGGGGTCCCGTATAGAATTCTTGGGAATGCTCCACCTGAATATCCAATTTTTTATTGATAACAGCTTGAATAAAGTGTTGGTATGTAAATTGAGATATCTCTGCACTAGATTCATTGCCAAAATCGGCAGAAATCATCGGTCCAGCATAACTTGGCATACCAGTTTGAGCTAATAAACCGAGGTGTAATACTGTTAGATCACTGTGGCCGACAATCGAAAGTCCCTTTGCAACCGCTTGACCAAGCTTAATCCAAGCTATTTGAGGAAGTATGCGAGTCATGCCATACCCGCCCCGAATCCCCATGGCAATCAACCCATCATCATTTACCATTTCTGCTAAAGCATTAATTTCATGGGCCCTTTCATGATCCATCCCTGCAAAACGTTCAAATTGACGATTGGCAGCAGTCGCATTATGGATTACAAAGCCCTGGTTTTCTAACCATTGCAGGCCTCTAGTTGCTCGCTCGATATTGAGTAAAGGACCTGAAGGTGCAATGCAGTGCAGATGGGCTAAGACTTGGGGCATAGTTGAGGCATATTTTTTTAATGGGCTAAAAGACGCTTATTTTTAAAAAAATCCTTTAATAACTTGGAGCATTCGGCCTCTAGAATACCACCCTGAACTGCCGTGTGGTGATTTAAGGCAGTCTCTTGAAACACATTAATGACCCCACCCGCAACACCAGTTTTAGAATCAAATGCTCCAAAAATTACCCGATTGACTCTGGCATGAAAAATAGCCCCGGCACACATTAGACAGGGCTCTAGTGTGACATATAGATCAACCCCAGGTAAGCGGTAATTTTGTAATTGCTTGGCGCCCTCACGCAGGACATTCATTTCAGCATGGGCAGTCGGATCATGCCTCGCAATTGGCAAATTATGACTAGTGGCAAGGCAATGCCCATCCTTGACGAGAACTGCCCCGACCGGAATTTCTCCCTCTAGGGCGGCCAGTTTCGCTTGCTCAATGGCTAGACGCATCCATTTCTCATCGTCCGAAAAATGACTATTCATTTAGGCCGCACACACATCAGCCCAGCAGTTTGGGGTTTCATACAACCGAACGCGTTGTAAGGTCAATTTTTTCATAAAATGATTATTTAAGGCCGGTGCTAATAAGTCAAAAGCATACTGAGCAATATTCTCCGCAGTTGGAACAGCCTGCATAACAGTCGTTTTATGATCCACAATAGTCTTTAGAAAGGCCATTAATTCCGTATCAGTCTGAGCCACAAAGAAAGAATGATCCCAATGCTGAATAAGGACATCATTCATGATTTTCTTGATATCGCCAAAATCCATAATCATCCCCTCATCCCTGGCACCACTTGTTTCATTGACCTGACCTCTTAGAGTAACCTCCAAACAATAGCGATGCCCATGCAAATGACGACATTGACCATTGTGGTTCGGGATTCTGTGTCCAGCATCAAACTCTAATTTTCTGGTAATTTCAAAATATTTCATCTTCGGGGATTGATCTAGGGTAAGTGGATTAATTTGTGCTGCTGCAGGCTAAGTCGCCATAATGGCCTCTTTTTACAGAGTTCAATAGCTAAATTGATATTCTCTGCTTGCCGAGGACCGTCCATTGCTTGTAAAAAGAAATGTTGGAAGTTCATTTTTTCAAAACGCTTGAGGGACAATTCAATCTCATTCAAATGAGGTATCTGATGATTTTGAGGAATCACATATTTGATTTCGTCTCCTTGTAAGCAAACCAAGCTTGAACCATTTTTTGGGCTAACGCAAATCCAATCAATATGTCCAGGAGGCTTAATAGTGCCATTGGTTTCTATGGCAATCTGAAAATGTCGTTCATGAAGTGCCTTTATCAGAACCTCATCTAATTGCAGTAATGGTTCTCCACCCGTAAAAACTAGGTATTTATTAGTCTGAGATCGATTCATTTGAAGCCACTCAGAATCAATCGCATTTGCTAAAGAATTGGCATCAGGAAACTTCCCTCCCCCAACACCATTCATTCCAACAAAATCTGTATCGCAAAATTGACAAATTGCTTGAGCTCTGTCTTCTTCTCTGCCAGACCAAAGGTTGCAACCCGTAAAACGGCAAAAAACAGCTACCCGTCCGGCTTGCGCCCCCTCGCCTTGCAGCGTACTAAAAATTTCTTTAACTGTATACATATTCTTATTTTAATCCCTATCCCTTCTCTTTCGGATTAGGCACTTAGATTTGAATACAATAGATAGCCATGACTATTAACCATTCGCTCGATATTCCCGAGGGATTTATTCTGCACGAATTATCCCCCCAGTCTGAACAATTTTTAACGATGCTTGGACCTTGGTATTATAAAAATGTCCCCACCGATAACGGCCACGTTGAGCGCGTATTTGGTATTCGAATTGAGCCAAAACACACCAACATTTGGGGCACTGCGCATGGTGGAATGCTGATTTCCATGGCTGATTCTGCTCTAGGATATAACTTATCTAGAAGTACCGAGCCACCACAAAAACTAGTTACGGTCCACTTAAGCTCAGATTTTATGGCTAGTCCCAAACCCAATGATTGGTTAGAGACTGAATTTCGAATTAGTAAAATCGGTAAACGAATGAGCTTTGCGGAGTGCTCCCTCAAAGTTGGCAATAAAATCATGCTCAGGACAAGTGGTGTTTTTACTGTCCTGAACCAACTAAAAAAAGTTCAAAATAATTAGATTCATGCTCTTGAAACATACAAATAACTCAACATAGGAAAAACCATGTCACAAACGTATTTTGGTATTGAAATTCCCTTCATCGAAAAAATGGCTATGGATGTAGAAAAGATCTCCGAAGATTTGGTGCATGTGCACCTAGATTTGCAACCATGGCAGTGTAATTCCTTTGGAGTTGCGCATGGTGGCGTTATGATGACTTTGCTCGATTTTGCAATGGCAATGGCGGCTAAAGTAAAGCATGGCCATTTGGGTGGAGCGATGACAATTGATATGTCAACGAGTTTTATCAAAGGTGGCAAAGGCAAAATGGTTGTCCATGGCACAGTCCTCAAAGCCGGTAAGTCGATTCAATTCTGCGAAGCTTCGGCTTATGATGCCTCAGGCGACTTACTCGCCAAATCAATGGGTACATTTAAACTCGTTGAGTTTAGGTAAGCTCTAATCGACTATGGTTAATCAGCACGATCTTTCTGAAAAAAAATTGCGCGTATGGGCCAAAGATCATCTAGCAGCTATTGAACCAAATCAAGATATTCAAATCAAGCGAATAGAAGGTGGCCAATCGAATCCTACCTTTTTAATTACGCAAGACGTATTCCAATGTATTCTCAGAAGAAAACCCATCGGTAATCTTCTGCCAAGTGCCCATGCCATTGACCGTGAGTACCGCGTCATTGAAGCGCTTTCCCGAGCTGACTTTCCAGTTCCTCGGGTCTATGCCTATTGCAAGGATCCAAGCATTATTGGTTCAGAGTTCTATGTCATGGAGTTTGTCGATGGGCGCATATTTTGGGATCCGCGCCTACCCGATTTAGATGCCTCAGATCGCTTAGATATATTTGATCAAATGAATCTAACAATTTCTAAGCTGCATCAAATCTCTCCAGATTCAATTGGCCTAGGTGACTATGGCAGAACTGGTGGTTACGTGCAAAGACAATTAGAGCGCTGGTCTAAGCAATATTTGGCCTCTCAAACAGAACCCATCGATGCGATGCACCATCTCATTGAGTGGTTACCAAAACATATCCCAAGTAATGATCCAACCAGTATCGTTCATGGAGACTTTCGGATTGATAATATGATTTTTCATCCTAAACAGTCTCAAGTCTTAGCTGTCTTGGATTGGGAGTTATCGACCTTAGGTAATCCTATTTCTGATTTTGCATATCATATGATGGCTTGGCGATTTCCTCCTGAACTTTTCAGGGGATTACATGGGATCAATTTTGAAGAGCAACAAATACCAGATGAGCAAAGTTATTTAGATTCCTACTTAAAAAGAACTGGTTTTAAGCTCAATTCTAATCAGGAGTGGGAGTTTTATATTGTCTTTAACATGTTTCGCATGGCGGCCATTCTTCAAGGAGTTGCTCACCGAGCAATTCAAGGCAACGCTGCTAGTCAACAGGCTATCGAAATGGGCAAAAAAGCGCGCCCCATTGCCGAATTAGCTTGGCTACAAGTCCAAAAACTTTAATAGATTGATTATTCTATGCTGACTGATTCGTGTATCGCGTTAACTGGTCTGATTTACTAGGTGCGTTAACTCTTCATCAGTAAAACCTGCTAATTTTCTAGCATCAATATTAAAAGGACCTTTTAAAATCGGCGCCTTATATTGTTTACATAAATCTTTAAAAGCCTTCATTGGATCAAGCCTTCTTGCCTGACACAGGTAATTAAACCAATAATTACCAATTTCTACATGACCAATTTCATCTCGCAAAATAATATCTAGAATCTCGACCATACGCATATCCTTAACTTGTAAGAACCGATCTCGGATCATCGGAACAGCGTCTAGACCTCTAGCTTCCATTGTTCTTGGGACGAGCGCCATCCTAGCTAAAACATCTAATTTTGTCTTATCAACCATCTCCCACAAACTATTATGCGCAGTAAAGTCCCCATAAGAATATCCCAGCTCTGCTAAATGCCCTTGTAATAAGTCAAAGTGCTCGGACTCTTCTTTCGCAACTAAAAGCCAATCACGATAGAACTTGATGGGCATGTCAGAAAAGCGCCAAATAGCGTCTAGCGCTAAATTAATAGCATTAAATTCTATATGGGCCAATGCATGCATTGCGATAGCCCTTCCCTCAACCGTATGCATAGCTCTTTTTTTTACAGCTAAAGGGGGTACTAATTCTGGTTTATCCGGAAATCCAGGAATCAATTGCTCATCAGGAATAACGGCATTTTCATATTGGAGACTACTGGCTTGAATTAGATTGCGTTGATATAGGTCCTTGACCTCCAGTACCTTCCTAGATGGATTTTTGATACATAGACAGTGAAAAGCTTCTTCTTGAAGGGACATGGTGAGCAGTTGCGATACAGTATGAGGAGAAAAATCAAGGATAATACAATTTGAAACGTTTTTAACTAGTTCGTACAACTAATCCTGCAAGGAAATCAAATATGATAAATAAACTTCTTACTCTGTTTGCCACGCTGGCATTCATCACTTCGACAGCCATCGCAGATAACTATCCTAGCAAATCAGTCAAAATTATTGTGCCATTTGCTGCAGGTGGGCCTGCTGATAATTATGCACGTTTTATAGCACAAAGACTGCAAGATGATTTTAAACAAACATTTTTAGTAGAAAATAAGCCAGGTGCTGGCTCGATTATCGGTACTGACTTTGCAGCAAAATCGCCAGCAGATGGTTACTCCCTGCTAATGATGTCAAATACGCAAACTGTCAATGAATCACTTGTTCCCAACAAACCCTTTAATTTGATGAGGGATTTTGTCGGTATAGCTCCAATCAACTTTTCAGATCTCGTCCTCGTTGTCAATCCCTCTGTTCCAGTCAAAACACTGGCAGAGCTAATTCAACTTGCCAAATCCAAACCTGGAAAGTTAAATTTTGCATCCTCAGGTACAGGCACCCCTTACCACATGGCTGGGGAACTTTTTAATTCCATGGCAGGGGTTAATATTACCCACATTCCTTATAAAGGGAGCTCCGGAGCTAGGACGGATGTCATTGGTGGTCAAGTTGACATGATGTTTGATGCAGTTACCACGATGAATGAGTTTGTTAAGGAAAACAAGGTCAAAGCGATTGCTACGACTGGTAAAAATCGCTCTGCGATTATGGCTAGCACCCCTACTGTTGGTGAAGCTGGAGTTCCTAAATTTGAGGCAACGATTTGGCTTGGAATAATGGCTCCCAAAGGCACCCCTTCTGAAATCGTCACACAACTAAATAATGCCATTCGAAAAGTTATCGCGCGTCAAGATGTCAAGGATCTTTGGGCTAAGCAAGGCGCTCTGCCTTTATCAATGACCGTCCCAGAATTTAATCAATACCTTGAAGCCGATATTAGCAAATGGGCTGCAATTGTTAAGTCAGCAGGTATTAAACCCGAATAATAAAGGATCGTATGGAATTAGTTATATTAAGTGGTGGTGCAGCGGCTGGCGTTGTTAAGGGATTACAAAAAGATTTCGAAGAATTGCATCAGTGCGCCATTCATGCAACCTTTAATGCGGTTGGTGCGATGCGAGAGCAGTTATTGCAAGGATCTTACTGTGATCTAATTATTTTGACAAAATCTCAAATCCTGCAATTAATCGAGTCTGGTCACGTTATCAAGGATTCAGATATTTCTTTGGGTATAGTCAAGACAGGAGTTGCAGTTAAATCAGGGACTCCTAAACCACCCATTAAAACAAGGGCTGAGTTATTGACAGCATTTCGAAATGCCAAAGGTATTTATTTCCCAGATCCAGAAAAAGCGACCGCCGGAATCCATGTGATGCATGTTCTCAAATCCCTTGGCCTTGATCAAGAAATTGCTGATCGTTTTCGTACTTACCCAAATGGGGCAGTTGCTATGGCTGCAATGGCTGCTTGCAATGAAGACCAATTAATTGGTAGCACCCAAGTGACTGAAATTAATATTACGCCAGGAACTGAACTAGTGGGGAATTTACCTCTAGAGTTTGAACTAGCAACTGACTATACCTTGGGTATATGCTCAAATTCGCAGCAGAAAGATCTTGCACAACTCTTCTCTAACTCTTTAACTGGAAAAGATTCCGTGGTGATTCGAAAAAAAATAGGATTTGAATTTTTAGAATAAAGAAATCTTTCCTAAAAAAATATAGCTACTTTTTTTCCTATATTTGTAGAGGAATCTTTCCGTCTCAGGCTTGTTAGAGCTTTTATTTCGATCAAATTAACCACATACTTATTTCCAATCTTTTCTAACTGGATAAATTACTGCACCGATTTCTAGGCGATAAAGAATATCGTGTAACTTTTTTGAAATCACTTTGATGTCAATTTGAGACTATTTAATTTCACACTTGATTGATATGAAAGGGTTGAAAAATGCCAAAAAAGTTATCATTGGCTAATAAACTTATGCTCAAATCCAATACCACGATATAAGAAAATACCTCTATAATTATCTTGACATATAGACGATCATCTATATAATTGAAGCATGACTTCAAAACTGACTTGGCACGAAATTAAGCGACAAGCCACGTTAGCTGACCGAGGTCTTGACTTTGCTGACGCTAATCAGATTTTTACACGTGTAACCTTTGAGTTTGAAGATCAGAGAGCGGACTATGGTGAGAAGCGCATGGTTTGTTTCGGTTATTTGTTCGGTCGTTTGGTTGTGGTTGGTTTTGTTCAACGTGGCGATGCTCGCCATATTTATTCGATGAGGAAAGCAAATGAACGAGAACAAGCTAAATTTGGGTAGTGATATGGCAAGAGTGGACGCACATGAAATTTCAGATCAAGAGTACGATGAACTTCCTGAATTAACGCATGCTGATATTGAGCGCGGAGTTTGGAAAATTGCAGGCAAAGAGGTTACGCCAGCCGAGGGTAATGCGTCTTTTCGTTTAGCACTAAAAAAGCAAAAAATCAATATTACCCTAGACCCTGACGTACTAGGTTGGTACCGTGCTCAGGCCGGAGGTCGTGGCTATCAAACACTGATCAATGCTACGCTGCGAGAAGCTATGACGACTCAGAAGATAGAAGATGCCTTACGAAGAGTTATTCGCGAGGAACTACACCGTTAAATTTTGCACCGTACGCGCAAAAAACACACTTACAGTAACGACAGTAACAACTGGTTCGTGTTTCGTGAAACTTTTGTGTAAGTTGAAAAACTATATAAATAAATACCTTAGATAAAAAAAGTCACTCCCACTCAATAGTAGCTGGTGGCTTACCCGAAATATCATAAACGACACGATTAATTCCTTGTACTTCATTAATAATTCGATTGGAGACATGTCCTAAAAGATCGTGTGGCAAATGGGCCCAGTGAGCCGTCATAAAATCTAAGGTTTGGACTGCCCGAAGTGCAACAACATATTCGTAGGTTCTGCCATCGCCCATCACCCCTACAGATTTAACCGGTAGAAAAACTGCAAATGCCTGACTAGTTAAGTCATACCAGCTTTTTTTTGAAACGGGTTCTATCCATTTATGTAATTCTTCAATAAATATAGCATCTGCCCTTTTTAAAATCTCAGCAAATTCTACTTTTACTTCACCCAATATCCTGACAGCAAGTCCTGGACCTGGAAATGGATGACGATAAACCATTTCAGGAGGTAAGCCTAATTCAATACCTAGTTTACGAACTTCATCTTTGAATAATTCACGTAAAGGTTCTAGTAAAAGAAGATTCATATCATCGGGTAAACCACCAACATTGTGATGGCTTTTAATCGTATGAGCGCCTTTTTTTCCCTGCCCAGCAGATTCGATAACATCGGGATAGATCGTACCCTGGGCTAACCATTTTGCATTAGCAATTTTTGCTGATTCATTTTGAAAGACTTCAATAAACTCTTTGCCGATAATCTTTCTTTTTTTCTCAGGATCAGCAACGCCATGCAACTGGTTAAAAAATTGCTTGGATGCATCTACATGAATTACTTTTACGCCAAGGTTGCGCGAAAACATATCTAAAACCATTTCTGCTTCATTCAGACGTAATAAGCCGTGATCGACAAAAACACAAGTGAGTTGGTCTCCAATAGCTCGGTGGATTAAAGCTGCAGCAACAGAGCTATCTACGCCACCGGATAAACCCAAAATTACCTCATCAGTTCCGACTTGTTGCCGAATAGATCCAATGGCTTCAGTAATATAATCACCCATTTGCCAGTCAGGCTTACAAGCACAGATTTGCTGCACGAAGCGCTCCAATATCGCAACACCCTGAAGGGTATGTGTTACTTCTGGATGGAACTGCACAGCATAAAATTTCCTCTCTTCATCTGCCATACCTGCTACCGGACAGGAATCAGTCGATGCCATCAATTTAAAGCCACTGGGCATTCTTGTTACAGAATCACCATGACTCATCCAAACTTTGAGGATCCCATGACCATCATTCGTAGTGAAATCTTGAATTTGATCGAGCAATTTAGTGTGGCCTCGAGCTCGAACTTCAGCATAACCAAACTCTCTAGACTGACCAAGGGAATGCGCTGTTTGGACTGAACCACCTAACTGCTCAGCCATAGTCTGCATGCCATAGCAAATACCCAGCAAGGGGACGCCTAAGTTAAAAACTATTTCTGGAGCCCTTGGCGTATCACCCTCTGTTACAGAATTTGGGCCTCCTGATAAGATAATTCCTCGAACTTGCTCCGCTTGAACTATTTTTTTTAGCCGTTCCGAATCAATATCAAACGGAAAAATTTCTGCAAGAACTTTTGAATCTCTCACTCTTCTAGCAATGAGTTGTGTGACTTGCGAGCCAAAATCCAGAATCAGTATCTTATCGTGCACAATAGATTTTTTATAAATACGATTAATCAATATGGTAATTAGGCGCTTCTTTAGTAATCATCACATCATGGACGTGTGATTCACGAATACCCGCAGACGTAATTTCAACAAACTCTGCCTTCGTATGCAATTCGTCGATGGTAAGGCATCCACAATACCCCATCGATGCGCGTATGCCGCCAATTAATTGATGCACTATGGCCAATACACTGCCTTTATAGGGTACTTGCGCCTCAATCCCTTCAGGAACTAATTTATCAACATTCGCACTGTTATCCTCTTGAAAATAACGATCTGCTGCGCCATCTTTCATCGCACCAATAGATCCCATCCCCCGATAACTTTTAAATGACCTTCCCTGGAATAAAAAGACCTCACCAGGGGCTTCTTCAGTTCCAGCGAAGATGCTACCCATCATGACAGTATTGGCACCAGCCGCTAATGCCTTTGAAATATCACCTGAATATCGGATCCCCCCATCAGCGATTAAAGTGACGTCTGTTCCTTGCAGTGCTTTGGCAACATTCTCAATGGCGGTTATTTGAGGCACGCCTACCCCAGCAACAATCCTTGTAGTACAAATCGAGCCAGGCCCAATCCCGACCTTCACGCCATCAGCGCCATGAGCCACTAGAGCTTTTGCGGCTTCGGCTGTAGCAATATTGCCACCGATGACTTGCACGTCTGGAAAATTTTTCTTGACCCATTTGACCCGATCAAGGACTCCTTGACTATGCCCATGAGCAGTGTCAACAACGATAATATCGACCCCAGCTTTTACTAATAACTCCGCACGCTCGTCATTTTCTGGACCTACTCCAATTGCTGCACCAACGATCAAACGGCCCATAGAGTCTTTTGACGCATTGGGGTGCTCTGTTGCTTTTAAAATATCCTTAACGGTGACTAGTCCTCTTAATTCAAAGGCGTCATTCACAACCAACACGCGCTCTAGCCGATGTTTATTCATGAGACGTTTTGCCTCATCTAAAGTAGAGCCCTCTCGAACAGTTATTAAGCGCTCTTTGGGGGTCATCTTGCTTCTGACAGAAGCCCCTAGATCCTCTTCGAAGCGCAGATCGCGATTGGTAATAATTCCGACTACTTGTTTACCCTCTAGAACGGGGAAACCTGAAAATCCATGTTCTTTGGATAACGCCATCACCTCGCCGACAGTCATATTGGGAGGGATAGTAATTGGATCTCTTAAGACGCCAGATTCATAGCGCTTTACTTTTGAAACCTCACGTGCTTGCTCGATTGGCCTGAGATTTTTATGAATAATACCTATACCACCCTCAGTTGCCATCGCAATAGCCAACCGCCCCTCTGTGACTGTGTCCATTGCTGCAGAAACTAACGGAATATTAAGAGAAATACTTCGAGTAAGCCTAGTTCCAAGCTGGGTATCTCTCGGTAAAACAGCGGAGTATGCCGGAACTAAAAGGACATCGTCAAAAGTAAGTGCTTTTTTAATAAGACGCATAAAACCTCTCCACACAAAATACAATTATAAAGGGTTTAAAAGAGAGACTCCTGATTATCGAGGAGCACGGCTAATAGCCCTTTTTTTTGCTTTTTCTTGTAAAACGGCATCTTTATTCTGGTTGGCTTTTTTTCTTCGAATGGTTTTAGGATCAATAAGGATAGGTCTATATAACTCGATACGATCACCCGCATAAACTGTTGCATCATGGGTCAGGGAAACACCAAATACCCCAACACTCCCTTTTTTCAAAAAAATAGGATCATTCAAACTAGTGACTAGTCCAATTTGCTCTAAGGCCTCCAATAAGGTGGTTTCTAACTTGTTAGAGTTCAACTTAATTTGGTGGTGAGTGATCTGAGGTGGTAAAACTCGCGCATCACAAAGCTCAACCGCGATCGTCGACAATGCGTTAGAAACTTCTTTACTCATCTCTCTCACCATAGAGATCATTCGCTCTTTGCACAAAACTATTTACAAAAGTATTGGCAATCATACTAAATACCGGTCCAATCACTTTATCCAGTAAAAAATTGGAAAATTCGTACTTTAATTGAAATTCAATTTTGCAAGCATCTGCCCGTAATTCGGTAAAAATCCAATGCCCTTCAAAGTTTTTAAATGGGCCATCTACAAAGCTCATGTCTATTGTATGAGGAGCTTTTTGATGATTTTTTGTATGAAAAAATTGCTTAATGCCCTTAAAGTTAATCAAGATTTTGGCTTCCATGAGCTCTGGCGTTGACTGAAAAATTTCTACACCACCACACCAAGGGAGAAATTCAGGATACTTTTCAATATCAGTAACTAAGTCGTACATGCGTAAAGCAGAATGGCTAATCAATAAAGTTTTTTGTATATTTGCCATAATCCTCCTAATTACTCTATTTTATCAATGAATTGACCAGATTTTAAAAATTACGTTTTTGCAGTGTGCTCTACTAATCACCCTATAATCCTTGCATGAGTATTGTTGAAAATAAAAAAGCTTTTTTCGATTACTTTATTGAGGATCGCTGGGAAGCAGGTCTTGTTTTAGAGGGTTGGGAAGTTAAAGCCATCCGATCTGGGCGAGGTAATATCAAAGAAGCCTATGTTGTGGTGCGCCAAGCAGAGCTATATTTAATCGGTTGCCACATTAGCCCTCTGCCAGAGGCCTCAACCCATATTCACCCCGATCCGGTCCGAACTAGAAAACTCCTTCTGCATACCGAAGAAATACATAAACTCATTGGTAAAACAGAGCAACGTGGCTACACCATCGTCCCTCTGAACCTGCATTATTCGCGCGGCAGAGTCAAATGCGAAATAGGACTGGCCAAGGGAAAAAAACAATTTGATAAGCGCCAAACTGAAAAAGATCGCGATTGGGTCCGTGAAAAAGCGCAAATCAGCCGAGGGAAATACAGTACCTGATTGCTCCTCATCGGCGCAATTCCCCCGTTTTGTGAAACCTTGACATAAAGCTTAAGCAATCAAAATTCCTCAGGCTTTATGCTACAGATGGATTCTTATTTAGATAAGGCTTCCCAAGTACTAATTACCGTGTCCGGGTTAAGGGACATCGAGGCAATGCCTTTATCTAATAACCATTTTGCAAAGTCAGGATGATCTGAGGGGCCTTGACCACAAATCCCTACATATTTTCCCTTTGCTTGACAGGCTCGAATAGCTTTTTCAATCAGATTTAAGACAGCGGGATCTCGCTCGTCAAAATCCAATGCCAATAACTCCATTCCAGAATCACGATCAAGACCTAAGGTTAATTGGGTTAAATCATTCGATCCAATCGAGAATCCATCAAAATATTCTAAAAACTCCTCAGCGAGAATAGCGTTCGAAGGAATTTCGCACATCATAATAATTTTTAAGCCATTATGACCCCTCTTTAAATCATTGTTAGCCAATAAATCAATCACTTTAGCGGCTTGCTGAATGGTTCGAACAAAAGGAATCATTAATTCAACATTGTTCAAACCCATCTCATTACGCACTCGCTTAATCGCCACGCACTCCATTTCAAAAGCCTTGGCAAAGTCAGCTGAAATATAACGTGAAGCGCCTCGAAAGCCTAACATAGGATTTTCTTCATCAGGCTCATACCGAGAACCACCAATCAATTTTTTATATTCATTGGATTTGAAATCTGATAATCTCACAATCACAGGCTTCGGATAAAAGGCAGCTGCTATGGTAGCGATACCTTCAGACAGTTTGTCAACATAAAAGGCGTATGGACTTGAATGCCCACGAGCAACACTCTCTACTGCCACCTTTAAATCAGCATCAATATTGGGATAATTCAAAATCGCGCTTGGATGTATACCAATATTGTTATTAATAATGAACTCTAACCTTGCCAAACCCACACCCTCATTCGGTAATTGGCAAAAGTTAAATGCTAACTGCGGATTACCGATATTCATCATAATTTTTAAGGGAATCTCAGGTAACACGCCATGATGAACCTCACTGACCTCCATCTCTACAAGGCCATCATAAACATTGCCTTCATCACCCTCAGCGCAGGAAACCGTAACCATCATGCCATCTTTTAAAGCCTCCGTCGCATCACCACAACCGACGACTGCAGGTACACCAAGCTCTCTTGCAATAATTGCCGCGTGACAGGTTCGTCCACCTCGGTTAGTAATGATTGCAGCCGCTCGTTTCATAACCGGTTCCCAATTTGGATCGGTCATATCAGCAACTAAAACATCACCCACTTGAACTCGATCCATTTCCGATACATCGCGAATGATTCGAACTGGCCCTGCGCCAATTTTTTGGCCAATAGCACGACCATGCGTTAATAATTTTGACTGCCCTTTTAATTTGTACTGCAAATCTAACTGTGCAGATTGCTGACTTTTGACAGTTTCTGGCCTGGCTTGCAAGATATAGATCTTTTGGTCAAGTCCGTCTTTACCCCACTCAATATCCATTGGGCGACCATAATGCTCCTCGATAATTAGTGCATATTGTGATAATTCAATAATATCTGCATCATTCAGTGAATAACGGTTGCGTGCCTCTAGTGGCACATCAATCGTCTTTACTCGTCCAGATTCACCGGGCTGTGTAAACGCCATTTGGATTAATTTTGAACCTAAATTACGGCGAATAATCGGATATTTACCAGTTCGTAAGGCATGCTTAAAGACATAAAACTCATCCGGATTGACCGCCCCTTGAACAACGGTCTCGCCTAAACCGTAACTAGATGTAATAAAGACCGCTTCTTTAAAGCCAGATTCTGTATCCAAGGTAAACATGACCCCAGATGCAGCTAAATCAGATCTAACCATGCGTTGAATCCCTGCGGACAATGCCACATCGGCATGAATAAAACCCTTATGAACTCGATAAGAAATAGCGCGGTCATTGTATAAAGAGGCAAAAACCTCCTTGATTCGTAACAAAATATCATCAATACCAACAACATTGAGATAGCTCTCTTGCTGACCAGCAAAAGATGCATCTGGCAGGTCCTCAGCAGTTGCCGACGACCGTACAGCGTAAGAGCCATTTCCTTGGCTATCTAATAGAGCAAAAGACTGCCGTATCTGAGCCTCTAATTGGGGCTGAAATGGTACTTGAGTAATCCAATGACGGATCTCCTGTCCAGCCAAAGCTAGCGCCTTTACATCGTCTACATTTAAGTGTTCTAGTCGTTCGGCAATTTTTTGGGTTAACTGGTGATGTTCTAAAAATTCTCGAAAGGCCAGCGCTGTTGTGGCAAATCCTGTCGGCACGCGAACTCCTTTAGAATGGAGCTGCGAGATCATTTCTCCTAGGGAAGCATTCTTACCGCCGACTAACTCGACATCGGTCATCCGAAGTTCTTCAAAAGGTATAACATAAGCATTTTGATGGGATACGTTGAACATAAAAACTCTCTTAAAAATTAAAAATCCGCATAATACTCATAATTACTTTATTTTATCAGCCTAATAGACTATGAATTCAAATCACCGTACCGTTTTAATTGTTTCTGATGGCACAGGCATTACAGCTGAAACTTTTAGTCACTCCATCTTGGCTCAATTTGAAACGTCTTTTAAACAAATTCGTATGCCCTTTGTGAATACTCTCGAAAAAGCCCAAAAAGCTAAGTTGGATATTGATCAAATTGCTCAAAAAACAGGTACGAAACCAATTGTATTTTCAACTCTGGTCAACCCCGAAATTAATCAAATTATTCATACTTCAAAAGCCTTAGTGATGGATATGTTTAATACCTTTGTCGCCCCTCTAGAAATTGAACTGAATCTCAAATCTACGCATGCTATTGGCCGCTTTCATCAAAATATTGAAACCGAAGGTTATAAAAATCGTATTGAAGCGATTAACTTTTCCTTGGCGCATGATGATGGCCAGTCGCATCAAAATCTTGATGAAGCAGAAGTTATCCTAGTTGGTGTTTCCAGAAGCGGTAAAACACCAACTTCTCTTTATTTAGCGATGCAGTACGGCATCAAGTCCGCGAACTATCCCTTAATACCTGAAGATTTTGAGAGAGGCACCCTTCCCAAAGAACTTCCGCAATATCATGCCAAACTATTTGGCCTAACAATCAATGCCAAACGTCTATCAGAAATTCGCAATGAAAGAAGACCAGGAAGTAAATATGCAAGCCAAGAAAACTGCCGATATGAGGTTAATGAGGCAGAAGCAATGATGCAAAGAGAAAATATCCCGTCAATTTCCTCAACGCATAAATCTATCGAGGAAATCTCAACTACAATCCTTCAAATACTCAAGTCTGACAAAACTGCTTACTAATCTCATCAATATTTATCCCATCACCACATATCCCTCCATTGTAGTAAATGGCATCAATCAAACTATGCTGTACGGTGCAGTCGAACTCGCAAGGTCTCAAATAAACAGATTGCCGCAGCAGATGCAACATTGAGTGATTCAACTCTAGACTCCTGTGGGATCCTTACACCTTGCGAGATATCTTGAATCAACTTGGAAACCCCAAAACCTTCATTACCAAAAACCCAAGCAACAGGACTTGATAAGAGATCATGCATCTCGAACAAGGATAATTTTCCTTGTAATTGGGTACTTAAAAGAGGTATTGGTAAGTGTGAGATGTCCTCCACGGTATAAAAATCTTCCGAGATTTCTAATACTGCTTGTGCCCCCATCCCCGCGCGTAAAACTTTATTTGACCATGGGCAAGCAGTCCCTGGTAAGCAGATAATTTGTCGAAAACCTGCTGCGGCGCTAGTCCTTAATATATTTCCAACATTCCCAGCATCTTGTACGCCATCCAAAATCACTAAGTCTTGGTTTAATTCAATCTGATTAGAATTCTTAAACTCTAATAATGCCAGTAAAAAAGGACCCGTATGAAAGGCCGAAACTGCTTTGACTAGGCTTTCTTTCAATAAGACAAAGTCATAGCTCAAGGCGGAGTTTGAAATCGAATCGTTCACTAAACTAGTTATCAACTCCTTAACTTCTGGAATATCTACACTTGCTGGGTTTGTAATAATTGTTTTTAACGAAGCACTATGGCCAGCACGGTACCAAGAGTCTAAGAGGTGCGTCCCCTCTAAAAGTGTCAGAGCCTGCTCCTTACGTAATTTGGCAGCGCTTCGCCCACCAACCTGATGCGCCATTAATTGTTTTACAAGATCATTGTTTTTTGATTCAACCCATCTAAAATAATTCAACAAATTATCTGCCATCAATTATCCTTTATAGAAGTAGTTTCTTAATAGGCCCAAATGTTAATCGATAACCTGGTATTAATCCTAATTGGTGAATCATCTCTAGATGCCTCTTTGTAGGATATCCCTGGTGGTCCTTAAAACCGTACAAGGGGTATTCTTGGTCTAGTAGCGCCATCTGGCGATCTCTAGTAACCTTAGCAAGAATCGAGGCCGCAGAAATAACCGGTGTTGAGGCATCGCCATGAATCATGGCCTGCGACGGGACAGGTATATCTGGGCAACGATTCCCGTCTACTAAAACCAGATTTGGCCTAATCAGAAATTGCTTCATCAGATGATCTAAGGCCCGTTGCATTGCCAACATGGTGGCTTGCAAAATATTTAAGCGATCAATTTCTGCAGGACTTGCTTGACCTACACCCCAAGCAAGAGAATTCTGAATAATTAATTCATACAGTTGATTTCTTCTAGTAGCGCTTAACTTTTTGGAATCTTGTAAGCCAAAAATAGGATTTTTATCATCCAAGATCACTGCACCGGCGACCACGTTACCAATTAAAGGGCCTCTTCCTGCCTCATCAACTCCACAAATTAATTGGCATGACTCAGCAAGCATCTTATTTATGCAGCATTGTGTTGTAGATTGCCTGAGCCAACAATGCACGGGTTGGCATAGTTAACTGCTGATGTAAGTCTTCAAAACGATCTACTAACTGGGCAACTTTGGATGGTTGATTAAGCCATTGTAAGATTGCTTTGGCCATTTCTTGCGGGACAGCATCTTCTTGTAAAAACTCCGGAACAACAAAATCTTGACACAAAATATTGGGCAATCCGACATACGGTAAATAACCTTGCTTACGCATGATTGTGGCAGTTAACCATGGCACAGAGTAAGAAATTACCATGGGCTTTTTCCATAGAGCAGCCTCTAAGGTCGCCGTTCCACTAGCGATTAATACCACATCGGCTGCCTCTAAAACTAAGCTTGAATTTTCGGGTATCAAATGAATCTGAATATTGGGACGAGCACGCTGCACTGCTTCTTTGAATCGTTGTAAAGGTGCTTGTAAGAAGGGCTTGGCAACAGGTACTAAAAATCGAACTGGACCACTATGCAGGTGATCAATTTCTTGGATCGTTTGAAAGAATCCTGGAGCAATATAGGAAATCTCAGACTTCCTACTGCCTGGTAAAACAGCAATCACAGTTTCATCTGCAAGAATCGCCGTACTCTCTAAGAAACCAAGATCAAATAATTTCTTTTTAGCAAGCTCCGGGCTGGGCTTGCGAGGAATCATACTTGCTAGTGGGTGTCCGACATAGGTCGCTGCAATACCTGCATCATGATAAATTTTGGGCTCAAATGGAAATATACAAAGCATATGATCAACGGCTTTTTTAATGCCATGAATTCTGCCGCCTCGCCAAGCCCATATAGATGGGCTAATATAATGTATCGTAGGAATTTTTAGAGCGCGACATTTCTTTTCAACAGCCAAGTTAAAATCCGGCGCATCAATGCCGATATAGATATCTGGCCGATTTCTTTGAATTTCTTGCACAAGATCAAAGCGGATTTTTAATATATAGGGTAATTGCTTTAAAGCTTCAACATACCCTCTCACACTGAGCTGATCCATTGGCCACTGAGACGTAAACCCTTCAGCTTGCATATGGGGCCCACCAATACCAACGAGTTTTGCATGTGCTAAGTCAGGATGACTAAGACAAGCAGCGATTAACTCACTACCTAATAAATCTCCCGACGGCTCGCCAGCAACACAAGTAATTAAGGGTTGCATAGACGCCAACTAACGGATGATGCCTCGCGTTGATGCGGCTAAAAATTCCAAAAATTCTTGAACTTTTATTTTGGAATCCGCCAATAACGATTCATCAAGACTTAGTTGCTCAATAGCTACTTTAGCTTCATCAAAAGTTAAACCATCTTTATATAAAATGCGATATGCGTTTCTTAATACCGCAATCGTTTCTGGTGTAAAACCACGGCGCTTTAAGCCCTCAGCATTGAGGCCATGCGGTTGGGCTTTATCGCCAGCAGCAATCACATAGGGTGGAATATCTTGTACTAAAGCAGAAGCTCCACCAAGCATGGCGTGCTGGCCAATTCGGACAAACTGATGTACCCCAGACATCCCGCCTAAGATAGCCCAATCCCCAACAATGACATGCCCAGCGACCTGAGCATTACTTGAGAAAATCGTATGGTCGCCCACAACACAATCATGGGCAATATGGACATAAGCCATAATCCAATTGTGATGACCAATCTTTGTCACACCTTGATCTTGAATGGTACCCGTATGAATAGTAGTGAATTCACGAATGGTATTGTGATTGCCTATTTGGAGTTCAGTCGGCTCACCACGATACTTCATGTCCTGAGGAACACCACCTAATGATGTAAAGTGACTAATCGTATTATCTTCCCCAATTGCAGTACAACCTTCAATCACCGTGTGAGAACCAATTTTAGTTCTTGCACCAATCTTGACACTTTCGCCAATCACCGTATAAGGCCCAATACTGACTGAACTATCTATTTGTGCTTTTGGAGAAACAACGGCCGTTGGATGAATCAGAGACATTTCATTCGGCCTTTTTCCGAAGAGCACATAGCAACTCTGCCTCGCAAACAATTTCTTCATTCACCGTCGCAAAAGCTTTGAATTTCCAAATACCTGATTTATATCGCTCTACGAGGGCATTTAATATTAACTGATCACCAGGAACAACTGGTTTTTTAAACCGCGCACCGTCAATCCCCGCAAAATAATACAGGGAGTCTTCATCTTTTTCTTCAGAAAATGCCAGTAATGCGGAGGATTGGGCTAGTGCCTCTAAAATCAATACTCCCGGCATTACCGGATAATCTGGAAAGTGACCCGTAAAATGCGGTTCATTCATCGAGACATTCTTAAGCGTTTTAATTCGCGTTCTAGGATCAAGTTCAAGAACACGATCTACCAATAAAAATGGATAACGATGCGGTAGTAACTTTAAGATCCGATTAATATTCATTTGCATCTTTTGCCATTTCTTCTTTTACAACTCGTTGCAGAGTCGTTTATTTGCTAATTGGTTATTCATTATGAGGCTTTTTGGTATTCATTAATTCTTTAATCTGCTGTCGTATTTTATCTAAACCTCGAATGATGGCAGCATTTTTTTCCCACCGAGGATGAGGGATAAATGGAAAAACACCCGTAAAGTGTTGCCCAGGTTCTTTGATAGATTTGGTAATTGAGGTTCCACCTGACACAGTGGTTCGTTCGGCAATCTGCAAATGGCCTGAAAAATTCGAGTATCCACCAATGACGCACATGGGACCAAGTTCCGTACTTCCCGCAACTCCAGAACAACCTGCCATAACTGTATGATCACCCACTTTGGCATTGTGACCAATCTGCACTTGGTTATCAAATTTACAACCATTACCGATGATGGTATCTGCCATGGCTCCTCGATCAACAGTCGAGGATGCCCCAAGCTCAACATCATCTCCGATAATCACCCTTCCTGTCTGAGGGATTTTTACCCATTCTTTCGAAGTCGTTGAAAAATCAGGCGCAAAACCAAAGCCATCTGAACCAACGACAACTCCACCGTGAATAATTCCTCTTGCACCAATCCGACATTCATCATAAATCACCGTCATCGGATGGATTACCGTATCCTCACCAATCACAACGTTTTTACCTAAATGGACATGGCTAACTAATCTAACACCCGAACCCAAGGTAACTCCAGGCTCTAAAACACAAAAAGCTCCGATATAGCAATTACTTGGAACCGATGTCTGCGGTGAGATAAATGCGCTTGGGTGGATAAACCCCGCTATATTGGGTTTAGACAAATTGGCGAAATATTGGGCTATGCGGGCAAATAAGGCATATGGATTTTTAGAAACCAAGTAGGCCTTTGTCGGTGTATTGTCATGCATACTGATTGATTGCGTTAAGAACTCGTAATCAGCCTGGTTAACAATTAAAACGCCAGCTTGACTGAGTAATGCTTGCTGTCGGTAGAGTGGGTTTACTAAAAAGGAAATTTGATCAAGTTGGGCATCTTGCAAGGTGGCTACTCCCCGCATATAAACACCTGGCGTATCTCCAAAAAACTGGGCATCTAAGGCAAAAGCTAACTCACCTATCGATAGTTTTTTTGAAGAAAGATCGTGCACAATTTAAGCACAAGTAAGAAAAACTGCAGTCAATAAAAAATGATTATCTAGCATTTAGTGCATTAATTACATCACTAGTAATATCAATTCGAGGACTGACAAAAGCGGCGTCTTGCACAACTAGGTCAAGCTTTTTTTGCTCAACAATTATTTTTAATACTTGATTGGCCCGCTCAAAAATCTTCGCTCGTTCTTCCGCTCCGCGACGCTGAGAATCCTCGATTAACTCCCGCTGCTTGCGTTGAAGCTCACGGTCTTGATCCGCTAATTCACGCTGCTTACGGATCCGGTCAGGCTCAGGTAAAATCGCCGCATCCTTGTCAAGCTGAGCTGCATCAGACTTAATCCTAGCAACACCGTCACGGACCTCTTTTTCACGCGGCCCAAACTCTTGCTGCATTTTCGTTTGAGCATCTTTAGCCATTTTTGATTCACTCAGAATCCTCTCCAAGTTAACAAATGCAATCCTCGTACCCAAATCCTGTGCCATCACCACTTGCGAAAGAATACCAAGCGTGTAAAAAAAACTGATAATGAATATGTTTTTTATTAATAAATGCTTCATGCAAATTTCCTTAAGAAATTAAAAAAGTGTACCAAGTTGAAATTGTAAATTCTGAATCTTGTCCGTAGATTTTGTATTAATAGGAACGCCGTAACTAAACTTTAAAGGACCAAGAGGAGAAATCCACGCAATCCCCATTCCGTAAGAATATCTCATATATTCTCCTACGTCTGAAATTTGGTTAAAGGCGCTACCGGCATCCACAAATCCAAAGAATCGAAGCGTCTTATCAGTCCCAGAGCCCGGCACCGGAAAAGCATACTCAACACTACCGACTAGTTTAGAAGATGCACCAGTTGCCTGATCTAGTCCTGTTAAAGAGTTTCTAAATATGGGCCCCAGTGAGCCCGGTGAGTAACCACGAACTGAACCAATACCACCCACGTAATAATTTTTCATGATTGGAAAAGGAGTTCCACTGTAGGAATCGCTATAACCAACATTACCATTTAAAGATAAGGTTTGAGTCTTTGTAATCGGGAAAAAATGTTGATGCTGGTAGGATAGGCGGTAATAATTAGACTGATCTACTGGTAAACCTAATTCAAAATTAGCCTGTTGATATGCTCCCATGGATGGAATCAACGCACTATCCCGTCGATCAATGGCCCACCCAACCGTAAGGGGTAAATTGTATGTACTACCAGAATTATTACCACTAGCATCAGCCGGTTGGCCTGATAATTCAGCGGTGTACGCCTGGAAAGTGGTGGGCGAATTGGTTGTTGTACTAATACTCAAATTCTCAATCGCAGCGCCAAAAAAGATCCGACCAGTTTCGGAATACGGTACGCCAAACCGAGAACCTAGACCAGCAGTAACAATTGTATAGTTGCTATCTCCAAGGTAGTAAAGGGGTTTGGACGTTCTGTAGTAGACATCAGAAAATCGACTAATGCCATCATCTGTAAAATACGGATCAAATTGAGATACCACTAAAGTTCGGTTAATACGGCCTGTATTGATATTAAACCCCACGCTGGTACCCGTACCAAATGCGTTCTCTTGATTAATACCGGCACTCAAAACCACACCTTCAGTTGATGAGAAACCCGCTCCCAAATTGAACGAGCCGGTCGGCTTTTCTGCAACCTTCACATTTAAATCCACTTGATCGTTAGAGGCTGGGATGTCTTGAGTCGAAACGTCAACTTCCGTAAAGTAACCTAGCCTATTAATACGATCTTTAGATAATTTGATCTTTTCAGCGTCATACCAAGAACTTTCTAATTGACGCATTTCTCTTCTGACCACACTATCTCTGGTTTTCGAGTTACCAATAATGTTGATGTTTCGAACATACGCGCGCTTTCCAGGATCAACCACTAAAAGCATATCAACAGTTTTATCTTCCTTACGAAGATCAGGTTGGGGCGTAATCGTAGCAAAAGCATAGCCGTAACTGCCAAGCATATCAGCAATAGCCTTAGTGCCGATATTGAGTTTCTCCGATGAATAAATCTCACCAACCTTTAAAGGAATTAAAGATTTGAACTCTTCATCTTTTCCAAATAGCTCACCGCCTAATTTGATATTCTTGACGCGATATTGCTCGCCTTCAGATAGATTGATGGTGAGAAAAATTCCCTTCTTGTCTGGTGAAATGGAGACTTGTGTCGAGTCAATACTAAATTCTAAATAGCCTTGATTCAAATAAAACGACCGAATCGATTCTAAGTCTGCAGTTAATTTTTGCTTCGAGTAAAGATTGTTTTTGGTATACCAAGAAAACCAATTACCCGTAGATAACTGGAAAACCTCTCGGATTTTACTTTCCGGGAATACCTTATTACCAATAATATTGATTTGCGTGATTTTAGAGACGACACCCTCTTCAATATTAAAGAAAACAGATACTTGATTTCTTTCTCCAGGTGTTACGGTAGTTAATATTTCAGCATCATAAAAACCTTTACTAACATATTGGCGCTTGATCTCTTGCTCGGCCTTGTCTACTAATGCCTTATCGTAATAGCGCGCATCCGATAAACCCAGGGCACGAAGAGCTTTTAATATCGCTTCTTTATCAAACTCTTTCATACCCGTAAAGTCAATCCGCGAAATCGTCGGACGTTCTTCTACTAAAACCACCAGAACCCCGTTATCGACTTGGACCTGAACATCTTTAAAAAATCCTGTATTGAACAATCCACGAATTGCGTCAGCACCCATGCTGTCGTCAAATGATTCGCCAACCTTCACATTTAAATAATTGAAAACAGTACCCGGTTCAACCCGTTGTAATCCTTCAATACGAATATCTTTAACTATAAAGGGCTCAGCGGCATGAGAAGACAGAGTCCATGTGATCGATGCACAAGTAAGGGCAGATAGTATCGATAGATGAAGTTTATTTTTTCTAATTTTCAACAAAATGGCTCTTTAAATCAATGTTTTGAATATTTTAAACCTATTACAGGTCAGCAAGATAAATCTTCTCCCATAGATTCTATTATCCATGAAACAAACGAGAGATATCGTTAAAAACTGCAATCCCTGTAAGTATTAAAATACCTCCCAAGCCTAATTTAACAGCAATCGCTTTAAAATCCGCGGATACGCCTTTACCATAGATAAACTCCCAAAAATCAAACACTAATTGCCCACCGTCAAGCATGGGCAAAGGCAGCAAATTCATGAGCCCTAGGCTAATACTGATTAATGCCAAAAATCCTAAGTAAGGAATGAGTCCCGATTGAGCAGACTGACCGGCCATATTGGCAATACCAATTGGCCCACTAATTTGTGAAAATGAAACCTCACCCAACACCAGCGCTCGAATACTCATGATAGATACAACCGTAATGTCATAAACCCGATCAGATGCTAAGGTCAACGCCTGAAAAAAAGAGGTTTCTAACCGAAATGTCGCCATTGGGGTAGATCGCCGCATTTTTAAACCAAGCTGTTCAAATAAGTCTTGCTCCATATTCAGCGATTGAATCTTTTCTTTTGGAAAATCGATCCGGTAGACCCCTTTAGACTCATGATCAACTTCTAAAGCAAATCCTTCGCCTGAAAATATTGCTCTTAACAGCTTCCACCGCAGTCGGTTCCAACTTGGGATATCCTCAAAATTGACTGCCTGCTCCGCAACATTCGCATCTAAGAGGGCAAATCCCCTCACCTCATCGCCGGCTTCAACCCCCTCCATGGCGGCTATTGTATTGGTATTTGGATCATCTAGAATAGGCTTGACCTGCATCGGATTACTTAAAAATAAGGCGCTTAGTAAAACCCAAGCTAATAAAAAATTCGCAAAAGGACCGGCCGCAACAACCAGAGATCTCTTCCAAAGAACTTGTTGATCAAATGCCTTACCTGCCTGGTCTACTGTTAAATCTGAACGCTCCTTACTATCAAGAAGTTTAACGTAGCCACCAAGCGGAATTGCTGAGAGAACAAACTCCGTATCAAAAGGGTTTTTGGGTGTTTTTTTCCAAAGTACAGGTCCAAAACCAATCGAAAATCGCTCCACAATAATCCCACAGAATTTGGCAGTTATGTAATGCCCAAATTCGTGAAACCCCACCAAAATAAGGATTGCCAGTAAAAACGCCAGTATAGTCATCATCTATTTCCTTAAGATACGCTCGATCTCTTTTTTAGCTAAATCTCTTGCCTCTTGATCAGCCATCATGATTATCTCAATACTATCAGCCGACACACTAGCAAGTCGCTCAAGTGTTGCTTCTACCACCTGGTCAATGCATGTAAATGGAATCTGATTGTCTAAAAAACTGGCCACTGCAATCTCATTAGCGGCATTTAAGATAGTAGGCGCTGTACCGCGAGCTATCGCCGCGTCCCTAGCTAGACGTAAAGCTGGGAACCTTTTGATATCTGGCTTTAGAAAAGTTAATTGCGATAGCTCCTCCAAATGGAGTGGTGCAACCCCAGAACTAGTCCGATTTGGCCAAGCCAAACCGTAGGCGATCGGTGTTCGCATGTCTGGCTGTCCTAACTGCGCAAGGACGGATCCATCAATATAGCGCACCATCGAATGAATAACACTTTGTGGATGTATCAACACTTGAATTTTTTCAGGTGGCATATTAAACAACCACATCGCCTCAATTAACTCTAAGCCTTTATTCATCATCGTTGCCGAGTCAACAGAAATTTTTCGACCCATGACCCAGTTGGGATGAGCGCAAGCCTGATCAGGAGTTACCTGAGACAATTCTGCCACGGAAACATGTAAAAACGGCCCCCCCGAAGCTGTCAGAATCAACTCCTCCACACCTGCCCCAGAATCGCTATGAGTTTCAGTTGACCGAGATAAGCACTGAAATATCGCATTATGCTCGCTATCAATTGGCAATAAGATAGCCCCATGCTGCTTGGCCGCATTCATCATTAACTGACCAGACATCACTAAAGCTTCTTTATTGGCTAACAAAACGCGCTTGCCAGAACGAGCCGATTCCAGGGTGGGTAATAGTCCAGCTGCCCCTACAATGGCAGCCATTACCGTATCGACTTCTGGATGGAGGACCGCTTCAAGAAGACCAGCCTCACCCCATAAAACACAGGTTTGGTTTAGATCAATCATGCTCGATATTTTTTGGGCTAATGCTTGATTGGCGACAACCACTAATTGGGGCAGAAACTCCAGTACTTGTTTAGCCAGTTTGTCGATCTGAGTGTGGGCAGATAATGAAACAATACGGTATAAGTCCGGGTGCTGTCTAACTATATCGAGGGTATTTTCACCAATCGAGCCAGTCGAGCCAAGAATGCATAACTTTTTCATCGAAGCAATTGCAATAAAACTGCGGCAATGGGTAAAGTGGGTAATAAAGCATCTAAACGGTCAAGTACGCCACCATGTCCAGGTAAAAGCTGGCTACTATCCTTTTGACCTGCTAGTCTTTTGAGTAAAGATTCGAATAAATCTCCAACCACGCTCATACCCATTAAAAAGATTACACTAAAGAAAAATTTGAGCTGAAAATGTGTCTCAAAATGATCTAACAAACCAAATCCTTTGACTATACAAAAGACCATCAAAACGCATCCCAATCCGCCAAAAACGCCTTCCCAAGATTTTCCTGGGCTAATCAATGCTGCTAGCTTAGTCTTTCCCCATTTTTTACCAACAAAATAAGCGCCAATATCAGCCGACCAAACAACTATCAAAATACTCATAAACAACCATAAATCAGTATTTCTCAATAAGATACAGGCATACCAAGCGCTCACAAAAACAAAAATGCCAACCACACCCAAAAAGAACGTATAACGATCGATTTGTATCAACAGTCCTATCTTTAATAAGTATGGCGCACAAACGACCCAGAAGAAAACACTACCCAAAAGCATGGCCTGTAAAAAATAAAAGACTGCATCAGACATGCTCAAGGAGTCAAAAATAATACGCTGCAACGCGAGATAACTGAACAGCAAAATAACTTGCACGAAGACAGCATATCCAACAGGACGAGACGGATTATTGGGCCAAATAAGTCGAGCCCACTCCCAGGCAGCAAGGCTAATTACAAAGCTTAAAACGATATATAAATAGGACTTTGGGAGCAGAAAAAAAACTGGTAAAAAAATAACGAATAAAGCGATTGCCGTAAAAACTCGCGCTTTAAGCATTTTTAACGAGTTGATTCTCTAGCAATTGATGTCCTGTTTGGCCAAATCGTCGCTCACGTAATCGATACCATTCGAGACTTTTTTGAAACTGTTTCAAATCAAAATCAGGCCAAAACGTATCGGTAAAATACATCTCGGTATAAGCCAAATGCCATAACAAGAAATTACTTACCCGCTGCTCGCCTCCTGTACGAATAAATAAATCCGGCTCTGGGGCATAAGACATGGCTAAGTAAGGATTTAACCAATTCTCATCAATATCATCGGGCGAAATAAGAGGATTATTAACCAAGGCTAAGCGCGTGGCATTGAGAATATCCCACCGACCGCCGTAATTGGCTGCAATTGTCAGAACTAATCCCGTATTTTGAGCCGTCAAAGTCTCGGCTTTTTGGATACGCTCTTGAATCTCATCCGAAAATGCCTGTAAATCACCAATCACGCGAAGTCGAATATTGTTCTTGTTCAGACGAGCTACTTCTTTATCTAAAGCCTTTAAAAATAGACTCATCAGAAAATTTACCTCATCGGTCGGCCGACGCCAATTTTCAGAGCTAAAAGCAAACAAAGTCAGATATTTGACTCCTGCTTGGACACAGTTTTCGACCGTCTTGCGAACCGTATCCAAACCGCGGTTATGTCCTGCAACTCTCGGTAAAAAACGCTGATTAGCCCAGCGACCATTGCCATCCATGATGATCGCAATATGCTTAGGTACTGCAGATACTTCTGGAACTGCTAATGTAGAACTGATCATATAGGTGCTAAACATCAAGTGGGAATCGTTTAATCATAACAAAGTTATTAAGTCAATCATACGAACTACACTGTCATGATTTCTTTTTCTTTATCATGTACTAACTTATCAACTTCAGCAACAAACTTATCCGTGCTTTTTTGAACGACATCCTGCGATTTACGCTCATCATCCTCAGATATCAATTTATCCTTCGAAAGTTTTTTTAAGCCCTCATTCGCATCTCTTCGTAAGTTACGAATTGCTATTTTAGCGTCCTCACCCTCAGACTTAACTAGTTTAACCAACTCTTTTCGACGCTCTTCGGTGAGCGCTGGCATAGGAACACGAATGACATTGCCCTGTGTTGATGGGTTTAAACCTAAATCCGCGTCGCGGATCGCTTTTTCAACTACCGCAACCATCGGCTTTTCCCATGGGGTAACAGTAATAGTTCTTGCATCTGCCAAGCCTAGATTGGCAACTTGAGTCAAGGACGTGGGATTGCCATAATAATCAACCAGAATATGCTCTAAAAGACCGGTATGCGCTCGTCCAGTGCGTATTTTAGATAGCGACCCTTTGAAAGAATCAATGGACTTGATCATTTTTTGATCTGTATTACTAATGACTTCATTCAATGCCATACAAACTCCCTCATTAAACGTGTACTAAAGTACCCTCTTTTTCACCATTTACAACCCGCAACAGAGAACCTTCTTTAAAAATAGAAAATACCTTAATCGGCAATTGTCGATCACGACAAAGTGCAAAAGCTGTAGCATCCATTACCTGAAGATTCTTGACAATGGCCTCATCAAACGTAATCGATTCATAACGCACCGCATCCGGATTCTTATTGGGATCACTCGAGTAAATACCATCAACTTTGGTGGCCTTTAGGACAATATCAACTCCCATCTCAGCTCCACGCAAGGCTGCAGCGGTATCAGTCGTAAAAAAAGGATTACCAGTGCCGGCTGCAAAAATAACTACTTTGCCCTCACTCATATGCCGAATAGCTCGAGGTCGTATATAGGGCTCTACAACCTGATCCATCCGTAATGCCGATTGCACTCTAGCTTCAACTCCTTGCTGGCGAAGGGCATCTTGCAAGGCAAGAGAATTCATCATCGTAGCCAGCATCCCCATATAGTCTGCAGTAGCTCTGTCCATTCCAGCAGCACCGCCAGCAACTCCTCTAAAGATGTTTCCGCCCCCAATGACGATAGCTAATTGCACCCCTAACTGAACAACTTTAGCAATTTCCGAAACCATCGATTCAATAGTTGTTGGATTAATCCCAAATGCGTCGTTTCCCATTAAGGCTTCACCAGACAACTTGAGAAGAACACTTTTAAAGGCTGTCATTATGATCTTTCAGATAAGTACTCATATTATGATAACTATAAGCCTAGATTACTGTTTTCAATGTTTACTACAACTCCACTGCGATTCAATCTGATAAATTCCATAGCAATGTTGCGCTGCAGGGCCAAATCCGCGCTCTTTACCCCGCTCTTTAACCCCGAACGCTCTTAAACCCGCCCACCAATGAACTAACTAAGCTGTACCTTTTGCTGCAGCAACTTGCGCTGCTACTTCAGCAGCAAAATCATCTTGACGCTTTTCAATTCCCTCGCCCACGATATACATGGTGAAAGAGTGAATCGTCGTTTGTTGCTGTTTGAGCATCTGTTCTACAGTTTGTTTATCATTCTTCACAAAAGTTTGGTTTAGTAAAGAAACCTCTTTCAAATACTTCTGTATTGAACCATCAACCATCTTGGCAACTATCTCAGGCGGCTTCCCAGACTCAGCAGCTTTTTGCTCAGCAACGCTGCGCTCAATGGCAATTTTCTCAGCAGGTACTTCTGCAGTCGATAAAGCAACCGGCTTCATAGCTGCAATATGCATTGCCACATCTTTGGCAGCAACCTCATCGCCTACAAATTCAACCATCACGCCGATCCGGGTACCATGTAAGTAAGATACCAATTGGTTAGAACCGGAAAATAACTGAAAACGACGAATCGATAAGTTTTCCCCAATTTTCCCAATTAACTCGGAGCGGACTCCATCAACCGTCTTTTCACCAAGATGAAGAGCCAACAAACTTGCAACATCCTTTGGCTTACTATGTACGATCAAACTGGCACAGTCACTCGCAAATTTTAAGAAATCATCGTTTTTTGAAACAAAATCTGTTTCACAATTAATTTCTAAAAGCACTCCTTGATGACCATCAATCAGGGAGGTAATTACGCCCTCCGCTGTAATTCTTGATGCTGCTTTACTCGCCTTACTACCAAGTTTGACACGTAAAATTTCTTCGGCACGGGCCATATCACCAAGGGCTTCGGTTAGAGCTTTCTTACACTCCATCATCGGCGCATCGGTTTTAGCGCGCAACTCTCCCACCATGCTAGCTGTAATTGCAACCATTTACTCTGCCTTTCCTTCCTCATGAATAGCTTCTTCAGGATCTTTAATCGCTTCGACCAATTGTGACATGGCAGAAGCCTTACCTTCTAAAATGGCATCAGCCATACCACGCACATATAAAGCCACCGCTTTACTAGAGTCATCATTACCTGGAATAATGTAATCTACGCCATCTGGGGAGTGGTTCGTATCAACCACAGCGATTACTGGAATACCTAATTTTTTTGCTTCCGTTAAGGCAATTTTGTGATAACCAATATCTACTACAAAAATCGCTTCCGGAATACCCGCCATCTCTTGAATACCGCCTAAAGACTTCTGCAACTTATCTACTTCACGTTCATTCATCAAAGCTTCTTTTTTAGCTAAGCGCTCCCAATCACCGGTCTCGCGCGCAGCAGTCATTTCCTTTAAACGCTTAATGGAACCTTTGACAGTCTTAAAGTTCGTTAAAGTACCGCCTAACCAACGGGCATCAACATATGGCATTCCAGCCCGAGCGGCCTCCTCTGCAATGATGTCTTTAGATTGTCTTTTGGTTCCGACAAACAAAATTGTTCCACGATTGGCTGCAATTGTGCGCGCAAATTTGGTAGCCTCTAGAAATAACGGTAACGTTTTTTCGAGGTTAATAATGTGGATTTTATTTCTATGGCCGTAAATGAATGGGGCCATTCTGGGTGACCAGAAACGGGTTTGATGCCCAAAATGGCATCCAGCTTCTAGCATCTGACGCATTGTCACTGACATAATTCAATTCTCCTAAGGGTTAAACGAAAGTCAAATCCTGATTACGCTAAAAAGCGCCACCCCGGATGGTTTGACTCGAGATTCTCTGTTGAATGATATTTCTGATCAAGTATTGGCTAAAATGAATTCAAATTAAAAATCTTTGAAAACAAAGGCAATAACGACAAAAAATAATCAATGCTCAACAAAGTTTTAGCATTATAAGCTACTTTCAGCCATAATTCCAGTATGAGAGAACTTTTTACTAAAGAATCAGACATTCAGGCGATGCGTCAAGCAGGGCAGTTGGCCAGTGAAGTACTAGACCATATCGCACCGCATGTTCAGGTAGGTATCTCCACGGAAGAAATAGACCGGCTTTGCCATGCCTATATGCGGGATGTGCAAAAAACGATTCCAGCCCCCCTAAATTATCAACCACCCGGTTATCCGCCCTTCCCGAAGGCTATTTGCACCTCCGTCAATGATGTGATTTGCCACGGCATTCCGAGCGAACGCCTTCTTAAATCAGGTGATATCGTAAACATTGATATTACGGTCATTACCCCAAGTGGCTATTTTGGCGATACCAGTCGGATGTTCTTAGTGGGTGAAGTTTCAATCATGGCAAAACGTCTTTCTCAAATCACCTTCGAATGTATGTGGCTTGGTATCGCACAAGTTAAACCGGGAGCCCAACTTGGAGATATCGGCCATGCGATCCAAAGCCATGCTGAAAAAGCTGGTTACTCCGTAGTTAGGGAATATTGTGGTCACGGAATTGGTAAAGTATTTCATCAAGATCCGCAAATCCTGCACTATGGCAAACCAAAAACAGGTGACAAACTAGAAGAAGGAATGACTTTTACGATCGAACCCATGATTAATGCCGGCAAACGAGATATTCGAACCATGCCCGATTTGTGGACTGTAAAAACAAAAGATCGTAGCCTTTCAGCACAGTGGGAACATACCGTCCTAGTGACACAAAACGGCGTCGAAGTCCTAACAAGCTCCCAAAACTGCCCAGAACCCCCAGAAATTGTTAAACCTCAGATTTCCGGAAATACGTCCATTGCTTGAAAATCTCCTGTACACCTAATGAACAAGTTTTTAGAAATTAAAACGAAACTTTTCGAGCAATTTAATGCTAGTCAACAGGTCACTAAACTGACTAAAAATTTAAGCGCTGCCGCTGAGACGATCCTCAAGGAAGCATGGCTCAAAGCCGGCCTTGATCAATTTAATACCCAACAAATGCCAACCTTGATTGCTGTGGGTGGATTTGGTAGAAATGAGTTATTCCCTTTTTCTGATGTAGATATTTTGTTCTTGCACAATGAACAACATATCGAACTGGTTGCTCAAAAATATGGTGAACAACTCGAAAAATTCGTTTCTTTATGCTGGGATTATGGTCTTGAAATAGGGTCCTCAGTCCGCAATTTAGATGAATGCCTGAACGAATCAGCCAAAGATATTACTGTGCGCACCTCCCTCTTAGAGTCACGCTATCTACTTGGTAATATCGAACTTTACACACAGTTTCAGATAGCTTTTGACAAAGCAATGGATTGCCGCTCATTTTTCTTGGAAAAACTTTTAGAGCTTCGGCAACGCCATCAAAAATATCAAAACACACCCTACGCCCTAGAGCCAAACTGTAAAGAAAGTCCTGGTGGCCTGCGGGACTTGCAAGTTATTTTGTGGATGACAAAAGCCGCTCATCTAGGGGCTAGTTTTAAAGACCTCTATCAACGTGGCATCATTACAGCCCACGAAGAAAAAGAGCTATCCAAAAATCAAAGAACTCTCCAAAAAATCAGGGCACAATTACATCTTTTATCCAAGCGGCGTCAAGATGTATTAATTTTTGAGGCGCAAACTGCTCTGGCAGAAAGCTTTGGCTTAACTAGTACCAAAGTAAAAAGAGCAAGCGAGCAAATCATGCGAAAGTATTACTGGGCCGCTAAAGCTGTAACCCAATTAAATGAAATTCTTATTCAAAATATCGAAGCGTTGATTTTTCCTCAAAAAGCGCTTACGCCACTGCCGCTGTCGGAATATTTTATTGATCGGCAAGGTCAGTTAGATATCTTGGATCCACTCCTTTTTGAAAAAAAGCCGGATCAAATTTTAGTAACTTTTTTACTTTTTGCCAGTTACTCCCAATTAACTGGATTTTCTACCCAAACCATGCGCGCAATTTATAACGCCAGAGAGTTAATGAATGCATCATGGCGGAATCAGCCCGAAAATCGACAAGTATTTTTAGCCATCATTAAGCAAACTACAGGTATTACAAGAACCTTACATTTAATGAACCAAACTAGTGTTCTCGGTAGATATCTTCCACCGTTTCGAAAAATTGTAGGACAAATGCAACATGATTTATTTCATGTGTATACCGTTGACCAACACATAATGACTGTTTTAAAAAATGTTCGTAGATTTTTTGTGGCTGAATTAGCCCATGAATTTCCTTTTTGTAGCGAATTAGCAGCTAATTTTGATCAGTCATGGATCTTAGTCCTAGGCGCCATATTTCACGATATTGCTAAGGGACGAGGTGGTGATCATTCAGAGCTAGGGAAAAAAGATGTCAAGCTATTTTGTACCCAGCACAGTATTGCCAAAGAAGACGCTGATCTCGTTTCATTTTTAGTCGCAGAGCACCTGAGTATGAGTCAGATTGCTCAGAAAAAAGATATTTACGATCCACAAATCATAGCCTTGTTTGCTCAAAAAGTACAAACAAAACGCAACCTAACCGCGCTCTATCTTCTCACTGTCGCTGACATTCGTGGCACAAGTCCAAAGGTCTGGAATGCCTGGAAAGGTAAATTATTAGAGGATTTATATCGTGCTACGCTCCAATATTTGGGTGGGGCATCCTTTGATGCCAACTCGCAATTAGATCTGCGCCAGAAAAGTGCCCTCGAGCAACTCCGGCTGCACGGCATTCACCAAGATGCCCACCTAGAACTTTGGAAAAGTTTAGACGTAGGCTTTTTCTTAAAGCATGATGCGAATAATATTGCCTGGCTTACGCGCCATCTATTTAATCATGTCAAGACTATAGAGCCGATTGTGAAAGCGCGCCTATCCCCAATTGGCGATGGTCTTCAAATTGTGGTCTACCTGCCAGATCAAACTGATTTATTCGCTCGGATTCTAGCTTATCTCGATCAAAGTGGCTTTACGATTTTGGATGCTAATGTTCATACAACCTTGAAGGGTTACGCGCTTGATACTTTTGAGGTCTTACATGTGCAAGGACGAGAAATCGGTTCTTATCGGGACTTAATCCAAATGGTTGAGTATGACCTCTTGAAAACTCTAAAACAATTAGCCCCCCTCCCCGAGGTCCAAAAGGGGCGCACGTCTAGACAATCGAGAACCTTTCCAATTCAACCTCGAGTTAGTCTCATCCCCGATGAGCGCAGTGAACTGTTTGTTTTATCCTTAAGCACAAATGACCGAGCTGGTCTTCTTTACGCTGTTTCTAGGATTTTGGCTAAACATCAAATCTCTTTAAAAAATGCGCGAATTAATACTCTTGGGGAAAGGGTAGAGGACACTCTCTTGCTTGATGGAGAGCGATTAAAATTAAATCCAAAACTGCAAATCCAAATTGAAACTGAATTAATTGAAGCCCTAGCGATATAGAGTCAGCTTTGTTAAGCATCGTTCAATGCTCTTTCTTCCAACGACACAACTGGTAGTTCGTAGCCACATTAAATCCATCATGATTTAACTGCCTAAGAGTTTTAATAGCGCAGCTTCATCAAGTACCGGTACTCCTAATTCAACGGCCTTTTCGAGTTTACTACCAGGTTCTTCACCAGCAATCACATAATGTGTTTTAGCAGATACCGATCCCGTAACCTTAGCGCCTAAAGCCTCTAACCTAGCCTTTGCATCGTCTCTTGACAGGTTAGGTAAAGTACCTGTTAAAACGACCGTCTTACCTAAAAAAAACGCCTCGGTCGATATACTCATTTCTTCTACTTGCGGCTCTACCCCAGCGGCCAGTAATTGTAATATCAATTCACGCTGATGAGCTTGCGCAAAATAATTCACGATCGAAGTAGCCACAACCGGACCAATATCGCGAACCTGCAGTAAATCATTCTCGGAAGCGTCCATCACACCATGAATCGATCGAAAATGCCTTGCTAAATCCTTCGCCGTGGTCTCACCGACATGACGTATCCCTAATGCAAAAATAAACCGGCCCAATTGGGGCTTCTTGGAACCCTCGATGGCATCTAATAAATTTTGGATTAATTTTTTATCCTGAATACTGTCCTTTTTTTGCGAGTTACTCGGGTTAAGATACAGTAACCCGACCAAAGCAGAAAAACTATTCGTAAGTCTGTATAAATCCACCGGAGTAGAAACAAGCTTGGCATCTACTAGTTTTTCAATAATCTTCTCACCCAAGCCATCGATATTCATAGCCCGTCGATGCGCAAAATGCATAATCGCCTGTTTTCTTTGGGCGTCACAAAATAAACCGCCAGTACACCTGGCAATAGCCTCACCTACCTGCCTGTCAATTGGAGAATGACATATCGGACAATTGGTTGGCATCTCAAACACCGCCGTATTAATCGGTCTGAGTGTAATGACATGGCTTAAGATTTCAGGAATTACGTCTCCTGCTCGACGCACAATGACCGTATCGCCAACCCGGATATCTTTGCGAACAATCTCATCTTCGTTATGTAAGGTCGCGTTCGTCACTGTCACGCCTCCTACAACGACCGGCACCAAACGGGCTACTGGTGTAATCGCTCCAGTTCGCCCCACCTGTACCTCAATAGACAAGACGATTGTTGTGGCTTGCTCAGGAGGAAATTTATGTGCAATTGCAAATCTTGGAGCCCTAGAAACATAACCTAAGCGCTCTTGTAATTCGTAGGCATTGACTTTATATACCACGCCATCAATATCAAATGGCAAGTCTTTTCGTCTTTGGGCAACACCATGAAAATACTCCAGCAACTTTGTCGGACCAACTGCAATACACCGGTCTGTACAAATAGGTAAGCCAAATTGGGCTAGTTGATCTAATAACTGATCATGGCTCAACGGTCGCCAACTCGCTGGAATAAACTCGCCAATACCATAGGCATAAAATGAAAGTTGACGTTGGGCTGTAATAGCCGGATCTAACTGTCGCAAGCTCCCAGCGGCGGCATTTCTAGGGTTGGCAAATAGCTTACCTTGGACAAGCAATTGCTTTTTATTGAGTTCTTCAAAATCAAAACGACGCATAAAGACTTCGCCACGAACCTCAACCCGATCTGGAATATTGGAACCCTGTAATTGTTTTGGTATGGCATGAATCGTCCGAATGTTATCCGTGACGTTTTCACCCACCGCCCCATCTCCTCTTGTAGCTGCCCGAGTAAGTTGACCTTTTTCATATAGAATCGAAATAGCCAATCCATCAAACTTTAATTCACAAGCATATACAACTAAGTCAATATCTAAGGACTCTTTACACCGCTTATCAAAGGCTAAGACCTCATCTTCATGCAGGGCATTGTTCAAAGATAACATGGCCACTCCATGCTCAACAGGCGAAAAAACTTGATTGATTTGGCCACTTACACGCTGTGATATAGAATCTGGCTGGACCCAGTCCGGATGGGCTAATTCAATGGCTAATAGTTCACGATATAACTGATCGTACTCGCTGTCGGAGATCAATGGGCTAGCCTGATCATAATATGCCTGATCATGCATCTTCAATTCATCTTGTAGAAATTGATAACGAGTTACCAAATTTTCAGACATCAAAAACCTAGTTAAATAGTCGAGAGGCCGTTGGGGAGCCCGGCAGAATTTGACGAGAATGCATTAACTCGTAAATGGGCTTTAAATGCGTCAAAATACTTTCAATGGCAGAGGGCTCTAAGGACTGGCCATTATCGTCTAATAAACGTCCATCCATTTCTTGAGCTAATGTTTGAGCAATCTTTAACATTTTTAAAAAAGGCTGAAACGACTCATTCACTAATGGCACATCAAGAGTAAATAAAACTTGCTTAATACGTGCTTTTTGTAGGTCGTCTCGTAAATAATTAAGAGATGGTACTTGTGCTTTAAAGAGTAAGGTTTCATCCGCGTAAAAATTAAAATGCATTCCTTCTCGAGATAACTTCAAACCTTCTTTGATGAGGGCAGCCTCGATCTCTTTGGCACCCCAACTATTCATATTAGCCATCAAACTAAAACCAAGTTGAATATCACATTGCACCGCAAACTGATCGAGATCTTGGGCTAATTCAAGGACATCTTGTAAAGGCGGGACCTCGATTTCCGCATCAAAAACTTGTGCTAATTGCTGGCCTAGACCAAAAAATTCCGTCAGTGTATCCCCTTGTATAGGGCCCCTACGATTAGCTAGTTGAATACTCACTTGTAACTCGCGATAAGCATGGTCTTTATTTAAAGTTTCCCAAGTCGACATGGCCTCATCGTTTACCGCCTCCGAATACCCTTCAACGGCAATGCGAAAAGGTTCATTACTAGGCCATTTTTGAAGTTGCATCAACACATCCTCACCTCGAACTGGCATCGTAAAACGAAACATCACGATACAATCAATGGCCGGATCTATTTTGGAAATATATTTTTTTTCTGTCACCAAATCAGAGGTTTTTCCAATACTAGCCCCCAAGTCGTCAGCCAGTTGACCTTGCCCATCTTTTAGGCCAGGTTCAATGCGACTAGCGTCTTGTCCTAAAAAAGGATCCCCGCTGGTTGACTTATTTAAGAAATAGTCAGACCCATAAACGTCAGTTGTTTGTTTCTTTTGTTTTTTTGATTTTGATAAGTTGTACAGCATCAAGGCCAAGATAAGAACTGCGCCAATTAAGAGCAACGCAATTTGCAAATCAAACTGTACTAAAAACGGAGGAATGCTTTCGGGCATAGGTTTATTTACTCTGGGTCAATGCGGTGGCAGCCTGAATATCGACTGCCACTACTCTAGAAACTCCCTGCTCTTGCATCGTAACACCAATCAATTGGTTCGCAATTTCCATCGTTATTTTATTGTGGGAAATAAACAAAAACTGGGTTTTTTGCGACATTTTGGCAACAATATCGGCATACCTTGCGGTGTTGGCATCATCTAATGGAGCATCCACTTCGTCGAGTAAGCAAAATGGTGCTGGGTTAAGATGAAAGAGAGAAAATACTAAAGCAATTGCAGTTAAGGCTTTCTCACCACCTGATAAAAGATGAATCGTTGTATTCTTTTTCCCAGGAGGCTGAGCCATCACCTGCACACCAGAGTCTAAAATTTCCTCGCCAGTCATGACTAGTCGAGCTGTACCTCCCCCAAACAATGCTGGGAAATTTTCAGAAAAATGCTGGTTGACCTGATCAAAAGTAGCCTGTAATAAATCCCGAGTTTCGCCATCAATTTTCATAATGGCATCAGTCAGTGTTTGAATAGCTTCATTGAGGTCTGCCGACTGGGCATCTAAGAAGCTCTTACGCTCGCTAGAGGTTTTTAATTCATCAAGAGCAGCCATATTTACTGGGCCTAATGCTGTAATCTTTGTCTGTAAGTCGTTGACTTGATGTTGTAAGTTCGGCAATTGCACATCATCAGTGACAGCAGTTTGTAACTCATTGAAGTCCGCATGATTATCTTTTAACAAGGTCTCAAATTGTTCAACAGATAAACGTGCGGCCTGTTCTTTTAATTGTGCAGCCGTAATTTTTTCCCGTATCGGCTCAATTTCCTTCTCATAACCAAGACGCTTCTCATCGAGTTCTTTTAAGTCAAACATCAAGGCATCAAAACGTGTTCTCACATCAGCTAAAGCATTTTCTTTACCTGACCGACTCTCCAAGAGTTCTTGCAGAAGTTCTTGTGCGCGTAGGTCAGTTAATTGCTCTAATTCTGCTTGCGCGGTCTGCTGAGTTTGATTGAGGGCCTCTAATTGCTCAGTGGCAGAGCGCATATCACGTTCTAAATCAGTTTGACGTTGCCTCAAAGAACGCACTTCAAAGGATGCTTCTTGGGCAATTGATTGTAATTCTTGCCGCTTTTGAATCGCTACACTGCGTGACTGCGAATGCACTTCATGGGCCAGCACAGCCTCATCAAAACTTGCTTGTGAGAGAGATAACTGGGCTGTTTGTGACTCGGTATTAACCACATTATCAAAAATACGCGTTTGAATTTGATCGCGTAAAACAGCCGTCTCTGCAAGTTCTTGTTGGACCTGTGCCGCACGAACAGAATACTGTTCTTCAGCTTGTAGTAATTGCATCGCTTCCACCTCAAACCGGTGGGCATCCTTGACAGATTGCTCGACAGCTTGGCGATCAGACACAGATTGATGATGGGCCTGCTGATAATTTCCCTGCGCTTGACTCAGGTGGCTTTGAGCCTCATCTAACAAAAACTGCTCCGACTTGAGTTGTTTTTCTAAACCTTCTAACTCCTTAGCACGAATAATCAGGCCAGCTTGCTCGTTATCTTCAGCATACAATTGCACGCCAACTCGAGAGATTAAATGTCCCTTGGTCGTTACAAAAACACCACTTGTAGGTAATTCTTCTCGACGAGCCACTCCCTCTTGCACAGATTCAGTCACATAAACGAGTGCTAACCAATCACTTAAAGCCCCAGATAAGGCCAAATCGCGAACCTGAATTCTGCTCAATAGCGGGGTTAACGAGGCAGCAACTACATCTTTGGTCGCGGCAGGTTGTGCATTTGCTAAAAACCAAGCTACGCGACTAGGCGGTGTTTGCTCTTCATATTGAATAATCGCTGCTAGACTTTGGGCTTCAATAGCACCAATACGTTCTCGTAAAACAGATTCAACGGCCCTTTCCCAGCCTGATTCAACTTGAATTTTTTGCCAAAGACGCGGCAACGTAGCCAGATCATTTTTTTGTAACCATGGCATTAATTTTCCCTGCGCAAGAACCTGTTCTTGAATATTTTTAAGAGCAGAGAGCTTTGCTTGGGTTTGCTGCACGGCCTGATGCGTGATTTGGAACTGTTCTTGATCCTTAGCCCTAGCCTGATCAGCTTGTAAAATTTGCTGTTCGGATAAAAGTCTTTTGGACTGCGCATCGTCGCGCTTTTTTAGAGCACTTTGTAAGCGGTCTTGAGCGGTCAAAAGAGCCTGTGAATCAGGCCGAATTAATTGCTCAAAATCAATCTTTAAACGCACTAAGCGTTGCTCAGTTTGCTCGGCCTGTGAGCTGAGGCTTTGGGCTAATGACTGGATTCGGGCGAGTTCTTTTTCAATTTCTGAACACGCAGATCGGGTAGTTTCAACTGTCTGTTGCGAATTTTTCCAAAGAACTTCTAACTCCGGAAGAATACTTTCATGTGCACTTAAATCAGCTTGACACTGACTATCATCAGCACTTGATTGCTCTAGCTGCGCACAAACTGCAGCAAATTGTTCAGTCGCCTGATCTAATTGCCCTTGCCAGCGATTTTTTTGTGTAATCAGATCCGTAATTTGAGCTTGTAAGCGTAACTTCGATTCGTTGGCAAAACGGATTTCAGACTCGGTCTGAGCAACCGCGGCAGTCACTTCATACAAAGCCGCTTGCGCTTGTGATACTTCATCTTGTAAAACGTATTGATCCGCTCTTGTATTTTCCAAAGACAATTCAGAAGACCTCAACAGAGCAATTCGCTCTTCTAATAAAACCTGTTCCGTACGGATTCTTTCATTGTGGCGTTGCCGCTCAGTTTCACCCTGCGTCATTCGCATAAACCACAGCAAATGTTGCTTACTTTGCATACTGGACTGATATTCTTGGAATAGTCCTGCAACTTGCGCTTGTGATTCTAATTTAATTAACTGGGCATCTAGTTCTCGAAGAATATCTCGTACACGCGTCAAATTCTCTTGCGTACTTTCTAAACGAGACTCGGTTTCTTTCCGGCGCTCCTTGTATTTGGAAACACCAGCGGCCTCTTCTAAGAAAATTCTTAACTCTTCTGGCTTGGCCTCAATAATTCTAGAGATCATGCCCTGACCAATAATTGCATAAGCCCGAGGCCCAAGACCTGTTCCTAAAAACATATCTTGGATATCTTTACGTCGAACACTTTGTTGATTAATCAGATAGTTAGAGGCGCCATCTCGTGTAAGTACACGTTTTACAGATATTTCACCAAAGGCGGACCACTGCCCTAAAGCTCGCCCATCGGTATTATCAAAAACAAGCTCAACACTGGCCCTCCCAGAGGGCTTTCGTAATCCTGAGCCATTAAAAATCACATCTTGCATCGACTCACCACGGAGCTCACTAGCCCGAGACTCACCTAAAACCCACCGCACGGCATCAATAATGTTGGATTTACCACAGCCGTTCGGGCCAACAACGCCAATTAACTGACCGGGAAGGTCAAAATGGGTCGGGTCAACGAAGGATTTAAAACCAGCTAATTTGATGGATTTGAGTCGCACGGCAGTATCAATTATTTCGATTAAACAATGATGATATCAAGTCTGAGGATCAAACCACAGTATTTCGCCATAATTTTCATTCACGATATAAAATAAACTGGTCTAACTTTTTAAAATTGAACAATTATCACCATGATGAACACACATTCAAAAGAATCTTTACCAAACCTGATCGATCAAGCCTGGGAAAACAGAGCCAATTATTCAAGCCAAAATGCCCCTGCCCAATTGCATGCAGCTGTCGCCGAAGTGATTCAGGGCCTAAATGATGGCAGTCTGCGCGTTGCTACCCGAAAAGCTGTCGGCCAGTGGGAAGTGCACCAGTGGATTAAAAAAGCTGTTTTATTATCTTTTAAATTACAAGATAACGAAGTCATGACCGCTGGTGGTTTTACCCAATTCTTTGATAAGGTTCCTAGTAAGTTTGCAAACTACTCCCCGGCCGATTTTCAGAATGGCGGTTTTCGAGTTGTCCCGCCAGCAATCGCCAGGCGTGGCTCGTTTATTGGCAAAAATGTTGTTCTGATGCCCTCTTATGTCAATATCGGCGCCTATGTCGATGAAGGATCCATGGTTGATACTTGGGCGACAGTCGGATCTTGCGCCCAAATCGGTAAAAATGTTCACTTGTCTGGTGGTGTTGGTATCGGTGGAGTACTCGAACCAGTCCAAGCTGGGCCTGTAATTATTGAAGATAACTGTTTTATCGGCGCTAGATCGGAAGTGGTCGAAGGCGTAGTGATCGAAGAAAATAGCGTTCTATCAATGGGTGTCTACATCGGCCAAAGCACAAAAATCTATGATCGTGAAACGGGTGAGGTGCATTACGGTCGAGTGCCAGCTGGCTCAGTAGTTGTGCCTGGATCGCTACCCTCCGTAAACGGTAAATACAGTTTGTATGCTGCTATTATTGTCAAAAAGGTCGATGCGCAAACCCGCGCAAAAACAGCGATTAACGAACTACTTAGAGATTAAATGTCGATTCAGTTGTACGGAATTTCTAATTGCTCTAGTGTCCAAAAGGCAAAAATATGGTTAAATCAAAACCAATATGATTTCGTTTTTATCGACTATAAGAAACAAGCACCAACCAGCCAACTTCTCGAAAGATGGCTAGAGCAAGTTCCGCTTGATCAGCTCGTTAATCGGCAGGGTACTACATGGAAAAAACTTTCTGATGCAGAAAAATTACAATTTGAGCAAAGTAATCAGGCAATTCAAATGTTAATTGCCAAGCCAACATTACTCAAACGACCTACTTTGGTTAAAAACGACCAAATACAAGTCGGTTTTCATGCCACGAAATATCTCTCATTTTTAAGCTCATAAGCATGCTTTTCTCTGATCATTTCACGCCGACCCAATTACTTACCCAAGTAATGATTTCTCACCCTTCAGTGACGCCAATTGATGGTGGCCTGCAAGAGTTAATCGCTAAACGCCTGCGCGCCATCGAATTCGAATGCGAAACCATGATGAGTGGACCTGATGATTTTCGGGTAACGAATTTATGGGCGATACGCCATGGTGCAGCTGGTAAAAATGGTCCTTGTTTAGTCTTTGCAGGCCATACCGATGTTGTTCCTACGGGTCCTCTGGAAAAATGGCAAACAGATCCCTTTACACCCTCGATCCGAGACGGAAAATTATTTGGTCGTGGAGCTGCTGATATGAAAAGCTCACTGGCTGCTTTTGTAATTGCAACCGAAGAATTTGTGCAAAAAAACCCGAACCATCAAGGATCTATTGCCTTTTTACTTACCAGCGATGAAGAGGGTCCAACGAACACCGATGGCACTGTCGTGGTTTGCCAAAAACTAGCTGAGCGACAAACTAAACTCGATTTTTGTATTGTCGGTGAGCCAACTTGTTCGAATCGATTTGGCGATGTCATCAAAAATGGTCGAAGAGGGTCTTTATCCGCGAAGCTCACCGTCAAAGGGATTCAAGGCCATGTTGCTTATCCGCATTTGGCCCAAAACCCTATTCATGATATTTCCCCGGTTCTCAGTGAACTAGCCAATATCCAATGGGATCAGGGTAATGAATACTTTCCCCCAACAACCTGGCAAGTATCCAATTTTCATGCTGGTACAGGAGCTACAAACGTGATACCAGGTGTGGCCGTAATCGACTTTAATTTTCGCTTTGCAACAACGAGTACTGCCCAGGGTTTAATTGATCAAGTCACTAAAATTCTGAACAAGCATCAAATTCAATATGACATTTCTTGGAACCAAAGCGGCGAACCATTTTTGACCCCGCAAGGCGAATTATGTCAGGTATTACAGTCCGCTATATTGGCTGAGGTAGGCGTGCATGCTGAGCTCTCCACAACTGGTGGCACCAGTGATGGTCGCTTTATTTCTAAAATATGCCCTCAAGTTGTCGAGTTTGGTCCAATCAATGCATCGATTCATCAAGTCAATGAACACATTGCGTTGCCCGATATTGAGTCTTTAAAAAATATTTATCGCCGAACGTTAGAGCTACTTATCTCGCATTGAATACGCCCATTACCATCGATCAGGCTTGGGAAAAACTAAGCAATCAACTCAATCAAGCGGAATTATTTTTTGGACATGGCGCAGTCGATGCCGATAGTGAGGCCCTATGGATCTTAGCCTACTGTCTAGATGTATCACCCAGCTCTTTACTAACACAACTTGAGCAATCACTTCCTTTGACTGTTTTAGAAAAAGCTAGCCAACTCGTTACAACGCGTATCAATACGCGTAAGCCTCTAGCTTATCTCCTAGGTGAAGCTTGGCTAATGGGAGAGGTTTTTGATTGTGATGAACGCAGTATCGTGCCACGCTCATTCATCGCCGAATTAATCAGTAACCAAATTCTCGACTCTTGGCTACCTGCTGCAGGACGAGCACTTGATCTTTGTACTGGTAATGCCTCTCTAGCAATCCTTCTTGCCAAGCACTGCCCAGATTTAGAAATTACAGCTACAGACATTGACCCGAAAGCCTTGGAATTAGCTTGTCAGAATATTGCCAAATTTGAATTAACGGATGCGATCGAACTGTATTGTGGCGACTTATGGAATGCTCTGGATGATCCAAATGATTCGAACCGTTTTGATGTAATTCTTTGTAATCCACCTTATGTTAATAGCGCCACCATGTCGACTCTGCCGCCTGAGTATCTAGCAGAACCACGACATGCCCTGGCTGGAGGTCTAGACGGTATGGATTTCATTGGCCAAGTTCTAGCTCGGGCAAAAGAATACTTAACGGCTCGTGGAGTACTCGTACTGGAAATCGGCAATGAGTATGAACATTTTCAGCGTGCCTTTCCTGACCTCGTGGTTCTTTGGCTAGAAGTCGCCGCTGGCAATACACAGGTTGGTTTAATGAACTATGCTGACTTACCGTAAGTGGTAGGACTGTGTATTTTTCTGCAGATCATGTGCTCTAAAAATAAAAGCTAATCCTTTTACAGACGCAAGCTTTCTAAAACATCCCGAATATTCTGCGGAATCGATTGTGGCCTGTGCGTATGACGATCTACATAAACATGCGTAAACTGCCCTAAAGCACAAATTGCTTCCTCAGTATTTTTAAATATTCCAAGTCGATACACCACACTCGAATTACCAATTTTTTCAACACAAATACCAACTTGAACGGTATCTGGAAAACAGACTGAACGGAAAAATTGGCAGTGATTATCAACTACCAAACCAACCAAGGGACTATGGTCAAAATCCAAAACACTTTGTTCAAGCAGGTATTGATTGACGGCTGTATCAAAAAAAGAAAAATATACAACATTATTAACATGCCGGTATACGTCATTATCAGACCAGCGCGTCGTTATCTGTATAAAACGTGCAAAGTCTGCTCTAGTAAAAATTCGATCAGCCATTACCGGACTAAAAATCTTTTACTAAATTAAACGCCGCCTCGATACGCTCGACGGCATGTATTTCCATATTCTCAAAAGATGCACCCTTGGGCATATTCGCTTTGGGAATAATTGCTTTCTTAAAACCTAATTTTGATGCTTCGCGTAGACGCTCCTGTCCACGTGGACATGGACGAATCTCCCCTGCTAAGCCAACTTCCCCAAACACAACAAGATCTTTTGGTAAGGCTTTATTTTTTAAAGATGATTGAATCGCCAGTAAAACTGCTAAGTCAGCTGCTGGCTCAGTAATCTTTACCCCACCAACCGCATTTAGAAATACATCTTGATCAAAACAAGCAATGCCTGCATGACGATGCATGACTGCTAATAACATCGCTAAGCGATTTTGCTCCAAACCAACCGCTAAGCGTCTCGGGTTAGGAAGATGAGAACTATCTACTAAAGCTTGTATTTCAACTAATAAAGGTCTACTCCCTTCTTGGGTAACTAAGACACAAGCGCCAGGAACAGCCTCCGTATTGGGTGATAAAAATAATGCTGAGGGATTATTAACACCCTTTAAGCCCTTATCTGACATCGCAAAAACACCTAATTCGTTCACCGCTCCAAAGCGATTTTTTATCGCTCGGATCAATCGAAAAGAAGACTGCGTATCTCCCTCAAAATACAATACCGTATCGACCATGTGCTCTAACACGCGAGGTCCAGCGATATTGCCCTCTTTCGTTACGTGTCCGACTAATATGATGGATATTCCAGAGGACTTTGCTAGACGGGTGAGTTGGGCTGCGCATTCCCGGACCTGCGCAACTGATCCTGGAGCCGAGCTTAACGCCTCAGAATAGATCGTTTGAATCGAGTCTATGACTGCAACCTTTGGTCTGGCAAGCTCCAAATTACTCAGAATTTTTTCTAATTGAATTTCTGGAAAAACAACTAAATCAGGCGCAAAGCAGCCTGTTCTTTTAGCGCGAAGTGCAATTTGCGCAGCCGACTCCTCGCCACTTACATAAACAACGGATTGGCCTTCTAAGCTCAAGCCAGCTAAAGTTTGTAATAATAAGGTCGACTTACCTATACCAGGATCGCCACCAATGAGAACTACTCCAGCATCCACTAGACCGCCTCCTAAAACACGATCAAATTCTGGGATACAGGTGGATATCCTCGCAAAATCCTCTAAATCGATATGCGCAAGAGTCTGCTGAGCACTAGCCTGCACAATGCCTTGATATCGATGATTAGGGCCCTGCTCAAGAGTCTCCTCTAAAGAATTCCATGCCTGACACGCAGGACATTGTCCTTGCCATTTTGGAAAAGATCCACCACAAAGATGGCAAGTAAATTGCGATTTAATCTTAGCCACAAATATACTTACAAAGGCGATGCACTACGATTTTGCTGAGCTCTTTTCTCAGAGTCTTTTCGACGCTCCTCAAGCTCTTCAATTCGTTTTGCACGTAAAATTTGTTTTTCCTCGAAAGCTTTCCGATTATCAGCCCGCTCTTGAATATTTTTGGGATCTTGCCGCTCGGCAATTCGTAAGGTATCTTTTTCAGTTTTTATCATCTCATTGACTTCGCGTCGCCGGTCATGCATCGCTAACTCTTGCACGCGTACTACCTTGATCTCTTTTAAATAGGTTTGGCGTACGCGATCTAAGCAACGCTCCACAAAAAATAATTGATAACAGTGACGAACTTGGGTGTCATTGCGATACTGGACCCACTCTTTTTGAAGATCCAGATTATCCTGGACAACTTCCAGTTCAGCTAATTCTTGATCATGAACCAGTCCAGCAAATGAACTAGTAATGCAGACAACTCCTCCAAGACTTAGGATGAATAGAACAAGCAGCCTATAGCGCGTTTGCTTCATCCGCTTAATTGTTGCGTGAGATGAAATAAGTTAGTAGAACGCGCGCCACTTCGACAATAAGCCAAGACGGGCTTCGGTAACTCCTCCAAAAGAGCGGCCATTTCAAGCACTTGGTCACGCGTAATTTGCCCACTAATGACTGGTAAATACACAAAATGCAACCCTGCAGCCAAAGCCGCTTTTTCAATATCAGCTTGCATCGGTTGCTCACTACCGCCCTCTAAATCGGGCCGATTACCAATAATACTGCGATACCCTAGGGTAGCAATTTCAGAAATATTTTCGCTAGTAATCTGTCCTGCAGTTGAAAAATTGGGGGTGTGTTCGGTGATAAATAGTGACATGTTTACCTCATTAGTTATTTGCAATTGCCAAAAGCCCAGCCTGTAAGTCGTTTTTTAAGTCTGTAATATGTTCAAGCCCCACCGAAATACGCACTAATCCTTCTACTAGACCAGCCTTTTCACGCTCGGCAACTGGAACTCTGCCATGTGTAGTTGTCGCTGGATGGGTAATTGTTGTTCTAGTGTCGCCTAAATTAGCCGTAATCGAACAAATCCTCGTTGCATCAATGACCTTCCAAGCATTGGCACGGCCACCTTTGACAATAAATGAAACAATCGCTCCACCGGCTTTTTGTTGTTGCATTGCCAGAGCATGCTGAGGATGAGACGTTAAGCCAGGATGCAAAACTCGCTCAACCATGTCTTGCTCTTCTAACCAGGCCGCTAAAAGTAATGCATTTGCACTTTGTTTTTCTACCCGCAAGGATAGAGTCTCAAGTCCTTTTAATAATACCCAAGCATTAAACGCAGAAAGCGTTGGTCCAGTACTGCGGTTGAAGGTGAAAACTTTGGAAATGAGCTCCTCAGAACCAAGTACTGCACCCCCCAAGACCCGACCTTGACCATCTAAAAATTTGGTAGCTGAATGAATCACCGCATCAGCACCAAGACTAAAAGGTTTTTGGAGGACCGGCGTACAAAAACAATTATCAACCACAAATAGCGCTTGGGCACTGCGTGCGATTTGGGCTATACCAGCAATATCAGCAATTTGGGTTAAAGGATTAGAAGGACTTTCAATATAAATTAATTTGGTATTGGGTCGAATAGCTCTTCTAAAATCATCTAGGTCCACTAAATCTACATACGTGGTTTCAATTCCAAAACGAGACAAAATAGTACTAAACATTTGGATGGTTGCACCAAAGACGGCCCTAGAACAAACTAGGTGATCACCAGCCTTTAAGTGGGTCAAGGTCAATGCAAAGATAGCGGCCATCCCTGAGGCAGTTGCTATACAAGCAGGAGTTTCTTCCAGAGCTGCTAGCCGATCTTGAAACATTTTGACCGTTGGGTTAGTAAAACGTGAATAAATAAAACCCGTCTCAGCATGCGCAAATTTATCAGCCGCTTCTGCTGAATTAGCATAACAAAAGCTCGAGGTTAAAAAAAGGGCCTCGGCGTGTTCATTAAAATCTGATCGCATAGTACCCGACCGAACTGCTAAAGTCTCAGGGTGAAGACCCTTGCCATCAAATGGTATCGACATCAGTATCTTTCTCAATCAAACGAATCATTATTTGTTTTAATACTATTGCATCATTTGCGGTTACTTACCCACAATTACGACTATTTCATGAATCACTATCCGTTAACTGCAAATGGAGTTGTGACCTAGAAAAATCTGCATAATCACTGGCCCTATCTTCTATATCCTCCGGACTTAAACGAACCGCTTCTAAGGCATCTAGATAAGCAGTTGTAACTTTGCCGGCTAAATAAATGCCATCAAAACAAGATGCTTCAAAATCACCAATCAACGGATTAATATCTCGTACCGCCTGCTTTAAATCGTCTAAGTCTTGATATATTAACTGATCAGAACCAATCAATTTATTGATTTCATCAACAGTCCGCCCATGAGCAACTAATTCCCCGCGAGTTGGCATATCAATACCGTAGACGTTCGGAAAACATACCGGTGGCGCAGCTGATGCAAAAATCACCTTCCGCGCACCTGCACTCCTTGCCATCTGCACAATTTCAAATGAAGTAGTACCGCGCACAATGGAATCATCAACAATCAAAACAGATTTATTTTCAAACTCGATCCGCATAGCATTTAATTTTTGACGAACTGATTTTTTTCGTACAGCCTGACCCGGCATAATGAATGTCCGACCAATATATCGATTCTTAAAAAATCCCTCGCGATATTCAATACCTAAATGCTTTGCCACCTGCATCGCCGCAGGTCTACTCGAGTCTGGAATAGGCATAACCACATCAATGTCACTAATATCTGTTTGCGAACGAATTTTTTTAGCTAAATAGTCACCCATGCGCATCCGAACATCAAAAATGGAGATACCATCCATGCATGAGTCAGGTCTTGCCATATACACATATTCAAATATACAAGGATTTAACTGCGCATCAGCAACAATTTGCCGACTAGCAAAATTACCATCTAAGTCAACAAATATCGCTTCACCAGGGGCTACGTCTCGAACAAATTCATAGCCAATACCCTCAATGGCGACCGACTCAGAAGTTACCATCCACTGTGATTTCCCTTGACCAACATCCATTCGACCAATACATAATGGCCGAATACCGTTTGTATCCCGAAACGCTAATAAGCCATACCCAGCAATCATTGAGACAACTGCAAAGGAACCCTCTAGTCGCGCATAAACCTTTTCTAATGCATTAAAAGCGCTACTCGCATCTAGGCCAATGCCCTCCGTAGAATGCTGAATTTCATCAGCTAAAACATTGAGCAAAACTTCCGTATCCGAACTAGTATTGATGTGTCTACGATCACGATAAGACATCTCTTCACGTAAGGTTGCAGCATTTGTTAAGTTACCGTTATGAGCTAAAACAATACCAAAAGGTGCGTTAACATAAAAAGGTTGAGCTTGTTCTTCACTACTTGCCGATCCAGCAGTTGGATAACGTACTTGCCCAATCCCAGAATTCCCTTTTAAACCACGCATATTCCGCGTTCTAAATACATCTCGTACTAGACCATTGGCTTTATGCATATAAAAAGAATGCCCATTATGCGTGGCAATACCAGCAGCATCTTGGCCACGATGCTGGAGTAATAAAAGCGCATCATAAATCAACTGATTTACTGGGTCATTCGATACTACCCCAACAATTCCGCACATAAGATTTCTTTCGATTTATTTTGCTAACTGACGAATATCTGTCGCTTGTAGCAGAGTTTGTGCCCAATTATCAGGTAACCAATGCCGAACTATACCCACCACTAACTCAACCGCAGGTCGGCTCAAGGCATCTTTCCATTCATTACTTTTGGGTAAATCAGTCACTGCTAGTAAGGTTGATAAAATAACCACGATCAAAGCCCCACGTAAGAATCCAAATCCAGAACCTAAAACCCTATCTAAAAAAGATAAGCCTGCTCCAGACAATACCCGACTAATCAAGTTACCTAAAACTTTTCCAACGATCAAAACAACCACAAAAATAAGCCCAAAAGCAAGAACCATGCGTCCTGTAGAACCAATAGGGATTGCCTCTAACCAGGCTAATGCAATTTGACTAGAAAATTCATAAGCTAAATATGCGGCAACCACAAAACTAACAAGGGAGATCAGTTCTTTGACTAAACCCCGAATAAGGCCAAGGGTAGATGAAATAACTAGGATTGCAATAACAAAAAAATCAACCGTGGTAAACGCAAAAGTATTCATTCAAATATCTATTATTTTGTATCAACAATTTTTGGAGTTAAACCAAGTGCAACTAACTTTTTCTCGGCAATGAGTACCTCATCTCGACTTTTATAGGGTCCCGAGCGTAACAAAAAGAGAGTTCCACTATCACCATCTTTTTTTCGCTCAACTACGTAAGTCGTAATCTTTTGTTCATTCACTATTTCCTCTAATTTTTTTAAACGCTCACTAGTTGAGAAGGCGGCAATTTGAATGTAGATTTTTTCATTTTTAGAAGGCTCTATTTTTTCTGGTTGCCCTCCAATCTCCACCTTATTTTCAGTCTTACTAGTAATCAAAGAGTCTGAAGCGGTTTTGTCAAACCGCGAATTATCACTTTTGCTCATCTCATTGCTTACCCGCTTGGGAGCCTCAGCAATAATTTCTTCACCAACATCCAGTTGCGGATTGGCATTTTTTAAGGGCACATTTTTTCCAAGATCTGCTTTATTGGCTGCAGATTTTGGGGGCGGTAACTCTGTTTCAGGACCCTCATTAGACCGCTGAATATTAGCTAACCATTGCCGTACATTTTTAAAAAATTCTTCAAAACTAGAAGCTGTTTCGACTGTAGTATCCTTTTTGTTATCCACTGGTGCATTAGAACTAGGACTTTTTTTCGAAGAACCCCCTGTCTCCAGGCGAGATACCGGTGGCTTAGGAGTGACCTCCGAACTGGTAGAAAGGGTCACCGAATTAATTACTTGAATGACAACATCATTATTCAGTTTCTTCGACTCAGAATCGAATAATTTGGGTAAACCAATGACCGCAATGAGGAGTAATAAACTAGCGCCTAAAAGACGATGCCTCGATTTTTGAACTTCCCGATCTTCTAAAACCTCGGTGTCCTCTAAGGCGTTACCAGCGTTAGACCTCGCACGAAATGATGGTTCTTGGCGATGTGCCTGAGTATCTGGTTTATTTTTTTGAAAAAAAGTTGGCAATGAGATCATTATCTTGTTTTTGATGAGCACAATGAATTCAAGCTAAAGGACAGGCGCAAATGTGTGATGTATTAAACCGCTTAAAAATGACATGAATCAACCAAGAAAAATGACATCCAACTAATGCTTCTGCGTCTGTAAATACAACAATACCCCAGAAACAGTGTAAAAGGACCCGAATGCGACTATTCTATCATTTTGCCCGGCTCTCTCAAGGGTTTTTTGATAGGCTTGTGCCACATTGGAGAATGTCTCAAAGCCAGAATCAGCTGTCTTTTTTACTCCTAAGTCTTGCAATGCCTGCGCAATTTGATTTGCCCTAGCCGCTCTGGGTGTCGGTAAATCAACGCAATACCAATAATCTACTTGGCCTAGCATTGGCTTTAATACGCCAAGCATGTCTTTGTCAACCATCATTCCAACCACCGCGTGCGTATAGGGGAAGTAACCCATCTTGGCAAGGCTTTGGGAAAGTGTGGCGCTAGCATGGGGATTGTGCGCTACGTCGAGAACGATATTGGGCTGACCTGGCAAAACCTGAAAACGCCCTGGTAAGTCAACCGATGAAAACCCATTACGGATATCTTGTACGCCTACGGGTAAGATTTCTCGCAAACTAGTCAGAGCGGCTAAAACACCTGAAGCATTAAGTAATTGATTGGCTCCCCTTAAAGCTGGATAAGCTAAGCCACCAATTCTGCGCCCCCTTCCCGACCAAGCCCACTGTAAAGTGTCTCCCTGAAAGTTAAAATCCTTACCCTGTAACCAAAGGTCTGCGCCTATGTGATGGGCATAGTCTACCAAACTATCAGGTGGCTGTGGGTCACTACAAATTGCGATTTTGCCAGATCGATAAATGCCGGCTTTTTCATAGGCAATTTTTTCGCGAGTATCTCCTAAATAGGCTTGATGGTCTAGATCAATGCTGGTAATAATCGCACAATCGGCATCAATCATATTAATAGCATCTAAACGACCACCTAAACCAACCTCTAAAATCATGACATCGACTTCAGACTTACTAAATAAACTCAGGATTGCTAAGGTCGTAAATTCGAAATAAGTCAGACTAACTGGGCAAGCCATCGAACTGCGCGCCTTCTCCACAATTCGGAAGTGCTCAAGTAAATCATCATCTGTAACTTCTTGCCCATTTATTCGAGCTCGCTCATTAAAACGGATTAAATGGGGTGAGGTATGGCATGCGACACGGTAGCCAGCGCTTAGCAATATGGCTTCTAAAAAAGCACAAGTGGATCCCTTACCATTCGTGCCGCCAACACTAATTACTGGACAATCAAGGGATAATTGCAGCGCCTCTTTAGCCTGTAAAACCCGACCTAGGCCCATATCAATGCCCACGGGGTGGGCTGATTCTAAAAAATTCAACCAACGCGTTAAATCAGGAAAATAATGTGGTTCTTTTGCTAACACATGGACCTAAAGGACAACAAAAACTAAGAAATCGATTCAATGGGCTGCTTCAAAAGTAATGCTAATAAACTAGCCAACTCTGTTCGTAACTGCCGACGGTCAACAATCATATCAATGCCACCTTTTTGCAATAAGAACTCCGAACGCTGAAAGCCCTCAGGAAGCTTTTCTCGCACAGTCTGTTCGATCACACGCGGTCCAGCAAATCCAATTAATGCCCGAGGCTCAGCTATCACAACATCACCCATAAAAGCAAAACTCGCTGAAATACCTCCCATCGTGGGATCAGTTAAAACACTAATGTAGGGTAGCCGCGCTTTAGCAAGAAGCGTTAACATAGAGGTAGTCTTACTCATTTGTAGTAAAGACAACAAACTCTCCTGCATTCGAGCCCCGCCTGTAGCAGCAATACATATAAAAGGTACCTTTTGGTCAATTGCCATTTGGGCACCACGGACAAAACGCTCACCAACCACAGAGCCCATCGAACCACCCATGAATTCAAATTCAAAACAAGCAATTACCACCGGAATATTCAGAATGGAACCACCCATCACGACCATCGCGTCCGTCTCACCACTTTGATCCATGGCATCTTTTAAACGATCAGGATATTTTTTGGTATCTAAATTTCAAAGAATCTATTGGTAAAACCTCTTGACCAATCTCATACCTGCCTCCCTGGTCTAAGAGATGCTCTAGACGGACGCGCGCCCGAATACGCATGTGGTGATTGCATTTTGGACATACAAATAAATTAGCTTCGACGTCAGTTCGGTATAAAACTGATTCACAGGCAACGCATTTAACCCATAATCCTTCAGGTACTGACTTACGTTGGGTTGGATCTGAGGGTTGTATTTGCGGAGGAAGTAATTTATCAATCCAACTCATTTATTTACTTTCATCAGTTTTTAGTTCACCGGCTAAACTGCGTTTCATCAGAGAGTTTTAAACTCCAGACAACGTTTTTAGAACCGAGCCGCTTGTTTACATCATTCAATATTCTCATCTAAAGCTTGTCGAATACTAAGAACAAATTCTTTGAGAGATTGTAACCCCGATTCAGCCGTTGAGTCCTCTAAAAGTTGGACTAAACGGCTGCCAATAACCACCGCATCGGCAGTCTGACTAATCGTTTTTGCGGACTGCGCGTCTCGAATACCAAAACCCACCGCAATTGGAATACTAGTCACAGCTCTTATTTGAGCAATTAAAGATGCAACATGACCAGCATTAATATTTGCAGCACCAGTTACTCCCTTTAGTGAAACATAGTAAATGTAGCCACTCGCCACCTTGGCAACTTGAGCAATGCGCTGCGCAGTTGAGGTCGGTGCTAATAAAAAAATGGGATCAATACCCTGCCCTAGTAGTTTTTGTGAAAATTCCACGCATTCCTCGGGGGGATAATCCACGACTAAAACACCATCCACCCCAACCTCTTTGGCGGACTGGGTAAATTGATCTAATCCCATTCGTTCAATGGGATTAGCATAGCCCATCAAAACAAGTGGCGTTTGCTGATCTTGTGTACGAAACTGCGCAACCATATGCAAACACAGGGCCAAATTGACCCCTTTGGCTAAGGACCGCTCCGAGGCACGTTGAATCACGGGGCCGTCTGCCATAGGGTCAGAAAATGGTACCCCGAGCTCAATCACATTCGCCCCCGCCTCGACTAAGCCATGCATGCGAGCTACAGTTTGATTCACATCGGGATCTCCAGCAGTAATAAAGGGAATTAATCCCTTTTTACCCGTTTGCTTTAACTCCTGAAATACCCGCTGAATTCGAGACATTATGAAACCTTATGCGTAAATGGGGCCAAGGGCACCTTCGTATGCTGCGCAACAGTATGCATGTCCTTATCACCACGACCTGACAAGTTGACTAATATCGTCTTGTCTTTAGGTAAGTCCTTCGCTAATTGACAGGCATAAGCAATGGCATGGCTCGTTTCTAGCGCAGGAATAATCCCCTCAATGCGACAGCAATCATGAAAAGCAGCTAAAGCATCGTCATCAGTCACGGCTGTATAGGTTGCCCGCTTGATATCTTTTAACCAAGCATGCTCGGGCCCTACACCAGGATAATCAAGGCCAGCAGAAATAGAGTGCGTCTCAATGATCTGACCATTCGCATCCTGAATTAAATAAGTCCGATTACCATGCAACACGCCAGGTGTTCCTGCACATAAAGCAGCCGCGTGTCGGCCAGTAGTTAGGCCGTCACCAGCTGCTTCAACACCAATTAACTGCACATCGGGATAGTTGATGTAGGGATAAAAAATTCCCATAGCGTTAGAACCACCACCGACACAAGCCATCACATAATCAGGTTGTCGCCCAGTCATTTCAGGCATTTGCGTTATACACTCTATGCCAATCACACTCTGAAAATCGCGTACCATTGCAGGATATGGATGTGGGCCAGCAACTGTACCAATAATATAAAAAGTATTCTCAACATTGGTTACCCAATCGCGCATCGCTTCATTAAGAGCGTCTTTGAGCGTCTTGGAGCCCGACTCAACCGGTACCACTGTGGCACCGAGTAACTTCATCCGATAGATATTTTGGGCTTGACGCTCAACATCTACGCTACCCATATAAATGATGCACTCCAAGCCAAAACGGGCACAGATAGTCGCAGTAGCTACCCCATGCTGGCCAGCCCCAGTCTCTGCAATGACTCTTGGCTTACCCATACGCTTAGCGAGCAAAGCTTGCCCGATGACATTGTTAATTTTGTGAGCGCCCGTGTGATTTAAGTCCTCACGCTTGAAATAAATTTGTGCTCCGCCAATCTGTTCACTCCATCTACGAGCATGGTAAATCGGACTGGGCCGACCTACGAAATGTTTGAGTTCACTATGAAACTCCGCAACAAATTGCGGATCATGCTGGTATTTAGCATAAATATTTTTTAACTCTTCTAGTGCAAACATCAGGGTTTCGGATACAAATACTCCACCATATGGACCAAAATGACCGCGCTGATCTGGAAAGTCGTACATAAATTTACCTTTAAATTAGTATTGCTAATGCTTATCTGGTTGATCAAAGAGCCGAACTTGCGCTACAAATGCCTTCATTAAATAGGGATCTTTAAGACCCTTTTGGACCTCGACACCACTTGAGATATCCACCGCTAGTGGATGGAAATAGGCGATTGCATCACCAACATTCTTGACGTTCAAGCCACCACTTAAAACGACCCGATGCGCGTTTTCTTTGACCCATAATGAATCTATCATATCCCAATTAAAAGTTTGACCACCGCCACCATAGCCATCTATCACTGCATCTAATAACCAAGCATTGGCATCCCTATATTGTAGGCAAAATTCATCTAGTTGGAATTTTTTATCAATTCTTGCCGCTTTCATCCAAGGCATACCCTGTGCGATATCCTGGCAACGCTGGGCAGTTTCATCACCGTGAAATTGCCAAATATCAACTCGACAATGCTTTTTAATATCTAATATCTCCTGATCCGTGGCATTCACAACTAAAGCAACAGTATCTAAGTCATGCGGATACTGATTAGATAGTATCCCCGCCTGAACTGGGGAAATATAACGACTACTTGGCTGGTAAAACACGAGGCCAATCGCATCGATCGCTAATTGCTGGGCTAAATCTACCTGCTCAGGCTGAGTTAACCCACAAATCTTAATCCGTGTTCGCCCTGGAATCTGGTCAAATAAAGCCATTAATTAACCACCTTTGATGAAGAAAATGACCCGCTCATTGATAAAAAAGAATTTAAAAGACTACCCGGAATAACGCCATGCTCTAAAAATGGCTCTGGTATTTGAAAGGAGTCAGGATAAGCAACCCTTGCTAGATATAAACCATCTGCCGAAAATGTGGGTGGAGCTAAGGCCCGACTTCGGCCTTCTAATAATGATTGAACCCAAATAGGATCCGCTTTTTTTTGACCAATGTGCAATAAAGTTCCAATTACATTACGAACCATATGGTGTAAAAAAGCATTCGCTCGAATAAAAAAATAGATCTTTGGAAAGTGATTCACAATCTCAATCTGATAAATCGTTTTCATGGGCGTTTTACTCTGACACTGTGCTGAGCGAAAACAAGTAAAGTCATGTTCGCCGATTAAATATGTCGCGGCCTCCTGCATCGCATCGATTCTCAATAAAGCGCCAGGGGGCATCATCAAATATCCTACTTTTTGATCTAACAAGGGCACTCGAACCGGCGAACAAAGTAAGCAATAGGCATACGCGCGCTCAAAGGCTGAAAAACGGGCATCAAAATCAGCGCCAACATCTTTCGCCCAAGTGACAACTACGCCTCGGGGTAAAAAATTATTAATCCCTCGAACCCATGACCACATGGGCCTAGTTGTGCTCGTCTCAAAATGAACGACTTGCCCCAAAGCGTGCACCCCAGTATCTGTTCGACCCGCTGTGGTAATGCGAATAATCGGCGCTAAAGGGTCTCCGATAAAGTCCCAGATAGCTTTTTGGACACAATCCTGGACAGTCGATTGATCTGGTTGAGTTTGCCAGCCAAAAAAATGAGCCCCATCATACTGTAATCCTAGAGCAATTTTTTGTTTTGGGACTGTCATATTCCTCTAACTAATGATCGTTATGCAATTTCTAGGAGTAATTGCTTAGCTTCTTGCAAGATATCAGATGCCCCATCAGAATCTAAACGCGTTAATTCTTGAAGTATGATTTTGGCCGTTGCGTAGTCCATAATTTTTATATAAGATTTCGCCAAATTTAAACGCAGTTGTTGCTCATCACGACTCGGTATCGATTTTGAGGTTCTAATCTGACTATCTCGACTCGTTTTACTTGGCAAAATAGCAGGCGCATCCAAATCAAGGTTAATCGAGTCAAAAAGCTTTTGAACATTAGCAGGAACTGGTGCTGGATTAGAAGAAACTGATACTGAATTAACAGGTATTGGTTCTCGATGACTAGTTGGACTATCGGATTGCAATACATGGTGATCTTCTTTGGGAGAATTTTCTTGAGGCTGGACTAGTACACCCTGCGAAACCTTTGCTGGCCTGATGAACCAAAATAACAAAATAAGAATTACAACTAGGGCTACTAACAAATATCCATATTGATTTAAAGTATTTTTAAAAAATCCCAAAAATTCTGGCGCTAATATATCCTTGTCTAGGAGTCCTTTCTCTTTACCCATTAACTGATTTAAATCAGCAATATTTTTTTCCAGTTGAGCAACGCGGTCCCGAGCTTGTTCTAAAAGTTTTTGTTGCGCAATTAACTCCTCATCGCGTTTGGCTTGATTCAAACTTGCCACAGATTCTTCTTGAGCAGAACCAACCTGTAAGCGATCTTGCCCCAAAGTATCTAAGTTAGTCCTATCGGACCGATTGAGAAAGACCTCATTCGAAGACCGGGTAGCTGTACCCTGCGTTAAATCATTCAAGGCGGAACGAACAAACTGATTAGCCTCAGTAGAGGAAATAGAAGATGCCATATTCGCTGAGGGCAACGCTAAGACTTCCCCAGCTTTTAAACGGTGAATACTGCCAGATACAAAAGCCTTCGGATTAGTTCTATACAAAGCCAACATGACTTGACTAGCTTTGATACCAGGAAAATCATCTGCTAATTCCGTAGCAATCAAACTTAAATTCTCTCCGAATTGCACTTCTCTTTTGACCTGAGTAGGATTAATCAGCGTATAAACACGGGTTAGTTTGCCAGTCGCCCATTGCAATTCAACCACTACATCCCTGAAGATCGACTCATCTAATGCGGTTGGTTGGAGATATTGCAGACGAATAAAAGCAGGTCTTTGGGCAGCATCTTTAGCAATCCAGATACGGGGTAAGGCTTCAATATTTGGCCTAAGAATGCCAAGGCGATCATAGCTGGCCTGACTGCCTATATGGACTTCTAAAGTATTCAATTGAGCCACTTCGTCAGCTGGAATTAACAAGGCAATTCGGGCATCTAAAGCTTGTTCAGCTTTCGAGAGGATGCTTAAATTTCCTAAACTAACCGCCCACACTGAACCGGAGAGAGTTAAACTCAATAGTACCCATAGCCAACGAGGTATAGATCGAATCAACAATTAAGCCTCTACCAATAGACGTAAAATCCTGCGTAGGGGTTCAGCAGCACCCCATAATAGTTGATCCCCTACCGTAAATGCTCCAATAAATTCTGGGCCCATCGCTAACTGATGAAGCCGTCCAACCGGAATCGTTAATGTTCCAGTGACAGCTGCTGGAGTCAGATATTTTTCGGATAAAACCCGCTCATTAGGTACTAACTGAACCCATGGGTTTGCTGATGCAATCAAATGCTCTAATTCCGGCATGGGAACTTCTTTTTTTAACTTGATGGTTAAACCCTGCGAGTGACAGCGCATTGCCCCAACCCGCACACAGATGCCATCAATCGGAATACTACCCGGCTGCCTAAAAGGCGGCAGGCCAAGAATCTTATTAGTTTCTGACCCACCTTTGAACTCCTCTTTACTTTGACCAAATGCTACCTCATCATCAATCCATGGAATCAAACTACCAGCAAGAGCTGTTCCGCGAAAATTTTCTTTAGGAAAATCATCTGAACGCAAAGTCTGGCTAATCTTTTGATCGATTTCCAAAATAGCAGAAGCGGGATTGCCCAAAGCCCCCTTCACTGAATCGTGTAAAGCGCCCATCTGCAATAAAAGTTCACGCATATTCTGAGCACCCGCTCCAGAAGCTGCTTGATAAGTCATGACTGAAATCCACTCGACTAAGCCTGCCTGAAAAAGTCCCCCAAGACCCATTAGCATCAGGCTAACGGTACAGTTACCCCCAATCCAGTTTTTCCCACCAGCTAAAAGTGCACGATCAATCACAGACCGGTTCACAGGGTCTAAAACAATCACGGCATCAGGATTCATACGTAATGTACTAGCCGCATCAATCCAATGCCCTTGCCAACCAGTAGCCCGAAGAGGGGCAAAAATAGCCTTGGTGTAGTCACCGCCCTGACAAGTGATAATCATGTCACACTGCTGCAGAGCATTTAAATCAGCAGCATCATGTAAAACAGCAGTATTCGAAGAAGTGGTTAAGCCCTGGATCACCGGTGCGGGACCGCCAACATTGCTCGTACTAAAAAAAATCGGCTCGATCAGCGCAAAATCACACTCCTTCTGCATTCTCTCCAGAAGAACACTGCCAACCATCCCCCGCCAACCAACGAAACCCACTACTGGAACTGACATATAGCAACCTTACAAATAAAATATCTATTTTAGCCCGAACCCATGCAATCCGATAGTAGCTTTATTTTGCAGAAAAAAGGGGACAATTTTTCTGTTCATCGCTTGATCCATGCTGAAAAACCTATGGACTAAAGATCAAACAAGATCAAACACATTGAGCCAGTAAAAATTCATCCACCAAAACTTAAACTCTAGAACTCGTCCGCCAGAGCCGAAAAGTCTTTGATCAGATTATCTTCCAGATAAACTCAGGAGTTCCAGGTGGAATTTTATTTCAGTGCGTTTAAGACCGCCTGACCCATTTGGGCAGTTCCAACCTTCTTCGTACCCTCAGTATATATATCACTAGTTCGATACCCCTCGGTGAGAACCTGTTGGACTGCGCGCTCAATACGAGTCGCTTGCTCAGGCTTGCCAAGTGAGTAACGTAACATCATGGCGGCCGATAAGATCGTTGCCAATGGATTTGCAATACCTTGGCCGGCTATATCAGGGGCTGAACCATGACTAGGCTCATATAATCCCTTGTTATGGGCATCGAGTGAAGCAGAGGGTAACATACCAATCGAGCCAGTTAACATAGCCGCTTCATCAGACAAAATATCACCAAATAAGTTGCCTGTTACGACCACATCGAATGCTTTGGGGGCTTTTACAAGTTGCATTGCAGCATTATCGACATACATATGGGTTAACTCAACATCGGGATATTCTTTGCCTACCTCAGACATAATCTCTCGCCACAGTTGAGATGTTTCTAAAACATTCGATTTATCAACGCTGCACACACGATTATTTCGTTGACGAGCGGCCGCAAAAGCTACATGACCGATTCTACGCACCTCCGGCTCGCTATATCGCATCGTGTCAAAGCCTTCTCTAGCCCCGGGAAATAAACCATCCGTGGCCGTTCTAATGCCTTTGGGAGAGCCAAAATAGACATCACCATTGAGCTCACGAACAATCAAAATATCCAAGCCTGCAACAATCTCGGCCTTTAAGGATGAAGCCGATGTTAATTCCGGATAACAAATCGCCGGACGCAAGTTAGCAAATAAAGCTAAATGTTTTCGTAATCCTAAAATAGCTTGCTCGGGACGTAATTCACGAGGCAATTGATCATACTTAAAATCCCCAACTGACCCAAATAAGATCGCGTCAGCCTCTTTTGCCAACTGCAGAGTTGCAGGGGGCAAAGGGTGCCCATCGGCTTCATATCCAGCACCGCCAACAGGTGCCTCCTCTAGGGTAAAAGATTCGTCAAGATTTTCTAATACCAGACGCGCTTGAGCAATAATTTCAGGGCCGATGCCATCACCGGGCAAAATAGCTATCTTCATGATGTGTCCTAATTGAGCTAGGGTAACTTGGCTTCTAACCAAGGCATTTTTAGAATACGCTCTGCCTCAAAACGTTTGATTTTGTCTGAGTGCCGCAGCGTTAAACCAATATCATCAAAGCCATTCATTAAGCAGTATTTTCGAAATGACGTTACTTCAAAAGCATAAGTTCGACCATCACCAGATCGAACAACTTGCTCAGCTAAATCAACTGTTAATTGATATCCATTGAAAGCTAAGGTTTCAGTAAACAAATGATCGACCTCAAGACTACTCAAGACAATCGGTAAAATCCCGTTTTTAAAGCAGTTATTCATAAAAATATCTGCAAAACTAGGCGCTATGATCGCCCGAAAACCATACTGTTCAAGGGCCCAAGGGGCATGTTCACGGGAACTACCACACCCAAAATTTTTCTTGGCTAATAAAATACTACCCTGTTGGTAGCGGGACTGGTTCAACACAAAATCTGGGTTAATTGGCCGATTACGACAATCTTGACCAGGCTCTCCATGATCCAAATAACGCCACTCATCAAACAGGTTTTGACCAAAACCAGTCCTCGCAATTGATTTTAAAAACTGCTTTGGAATGATTGCGTCGGTATCGACATTCTCCCGATTAAGAGGCACAACAATACCTTGGTGAACAGTAAAAGCTTGCATATGAACTCGTTGGTTAATTGGTTATCAGAAATTCTATCAAGTCTTATTTAATGGGGGTGACAAGCGCTCCAGCCGCGCCGGAATCTGGTGTTGGAACTGGCACAACCGGCTGCTCTGGGCTGGTGGATGGTTTTGCTGTATTACTACTAGCAGCCTGCGAAGACTTTTGGATTGAGGAGCCAACCGCTTGCATATCGCGACCAAGACCTTCTACTGTAGAACACGAAACGATTGCCCCTAAATATAAAATGCTACACGCCAATAGGCAATTTCGCCGAATATTCATGATCTGAGCTTCCATACAATTTTAAGCAATTTTTCGAACATCGACAAAATGCCCTTCAATAGCAGCCGCAGCCGCCATCGCAGGACTCACTAAATGTGTTCTCCCACCAGCTCCCTGCCGACCTTCAAAGTTTCGATTCGACGTCGAAGCACAACGCTCCCCAGGCTCTAACCGATCTGCATTCATCGCCAAACACATCGAACAGCCCGGCTCTCGCCATTCAAAGCCAGCTGCTTTAAAAAGCAAGTCAAGTCCTTCTTTTTCTGCTTGTGCCTTGACGAGGCCAGAGCCAGGAACAACTAAAGCTAATTTAACATGGTCAGCTACCCGCTTGCCTATGCGTTCAACGACTTTAGCGGCACTTCTCAAATCCTCAATTCGGCTATTAGTACAGGAACCAATAAATACTTTATCAATTCGAATGGAGTCAATGGGCATATTCGGCTCTAAACCCATATATTCAAGGGCTCGCTCGATAGCTAAACGCTTCGCGGGGTCTTTTTCTTTATCCGGATCAGGCACTTGATCATCGATACTAAGAACCATCTCTGGAGAGGTTCCCCAACTGACCTGCGGCTTTATTTCTTCAGCGCGTAAAGTGACAACTTGATCAAATACCGCATCTTGATCCGTGTGAAGGTTGCGCCAATATTGGATAGCATGCGACCAGGCCTGTCCTTGAGGGGAGTATGGCCGGTTTTGAACGTATTCAATTGTTTTTTCATCGACGGCTACAAGACCAGCCCTAGCGCCAGCTTCAATTGCCATGTTACAGAGTGTCATCCGACCCTCCATCGATAAATACGTAATAGCCTCTCCAGCAAATTCGATGGTATGGCCAGTGCCACCAGCAGTTCCAATCCTACCAATAATTGCTAAAACAATATCTTTTGCAGAACAGCCCTGCGATAAACGGCCATCAACCCGCACTAACATGTTCTTACTTTTCTTCATCAGTAAAGTTTGAGTAGCTAATACGTGTTCAACCTCGGACGTACCAATTCCAAATGCTAAAGCACCAAAAGCACCATGTGTGCTGGTATGCGAGTCGCCACAAACGATCGTCATCCCTGGCAGTGTAGCGCCCTGCTCAGGGCCAATAACATGCACAATACCCTGTCGACGATCGTGCATTTTGAACTGAGTAATTCCTAAGCGATCACAATTGTTATCCAAAGTATCAACTTGTAATTTGGAAACCGGGTCGATAATCCCCTCTGAACGGTCCGTAGTTGGTACGTTATGATCTGATACAGCTAAGTTAGCGGCATTACGCCAGAGCATTCTTCCAGCAATCTCTAACCCCTCAAAAGCTTGCGGGCTAGTGACCTCATGCAAAAGATGTCGGTCTATATAAAGCACTGCCGTGCCATCTTCCTCAACGTGTATTACATGATCATCCCAAAGTTTGTCATACAAGGTCCGAGCCATGTAATCTCCTAATTATCGTTGCGAGATAGCAGATACGGAGCGGGTTACGCTGCCATTAAACAGCTGTCTAGGCCGACCAATCTTATACTCTGGATCGGTAATCATTTCTTCCCATTGCGATATCCAACCAACCGTCCTAGCTAATGCAAATACGCAGGTAAACATGTCGGTCGGTATGCCAAGGGCACGCTGCACAATACCCGAGTAAAAATCGACATTCGGATATAACTTACGACTGACAAAGTACTCATCCTCTAAAGCAATCTTTTCTAATGTCATCGCTAATTTAAATAATGGATCATCCCCCAGCCCAAGCTCATTTAAAACCTCGTAACAAGTCTCACGCATTAATTTTGCGCGTGGATCAAAGTTTTTATAAACGCGATGACCAAATCCCATTAAACGAACACCAGAATCTTTATCTTTGACTTTGGCAATGAACTCACCAATTTTTTCCACGCCACCCATTTTTTGGATATTCTCGAGCATTTGTAAACAGGCTTCATTCGCTCCACCATGCGCCGGCCCCCATAAACAGGCGACGCCCGCTGCGATGCCGGCGAATGGATTAGTTCCAGAAGAACCCGCTAAACGCACGGTTGAAGTAGAAGCATTTTGCTCGTGATCTGCATGCAAAATAAAGATCCGATCAAGAGCCCTTACTAAAACAGGATTTACCACATACTCTTCACAAGGATTACCAAACATCATCCGCATAAAATTAGCCGTATAGGACAAATTATTTTTCGGGTAAATATAAGGCTGCCCGATCGAGTATTTGTAAGCCATCGCAACTAAGGTCGGCATTTTGGCAACTAGACGAATTTGGGCGATCTCACGCACTTTGGCATCGGAGTAATCCAGTCCATCATGGTAAAACGCTGCCATCCCACCAACCAGTCCGGTTAGAACTGCCATTGGGTGAGCGTCGCGCCGAAAACCACGCAGAAAAAACTGCATTTGCTCATGTACCATCGTATGGTGCATGACTAAATGATCAAAATCCGTTTTTTCTTTTTGATTGGGTAGCTTGCCATTGAGTAACAAAAAGCAGGTCTCTAAAAAATCACAGTTAATGGCCAACTCATCAATCGGATATCCGCGATACAAGAGCTCACCCTTATCACCATCAATATAGGTAATTTTTGATGAACAAGAAGCTGTTGACATAAATCCTGGGTCATAAGTAAATTTTCCAGTTTTACCATAAAGCTTACTAATATCGATTACATCTGGTCCAACCGTGCCTTTGTATATAGGCATCTCGATGGACGGTGAGCCATCAGAAAAGGATATCGTTGCTTTAATATCAGAGGGTGTCATTTTGAAATTTCCTTCTTATTTTGTATTGAACTCTAATGCAAGTTGATTAAAACTCCACAGTAACAAATTTAAAAACACAGCAGATCTGAGTAATCGACGCAAACAATTTTACACTTGTTGAAGTTGCTGCAATACTTGCTTTACTTCTACACAATCTAAATTGCCCGAAGGCTTAGTTCGCCCCAAGAACAAATCCAACAAATCATTATCACTCAAGTCAAATAGTTGATCTAGAGCTAAGACATCAGTCATGCTCAAGGTCTGTGCATAACGATTAAAAAATCGCTCAATAATTAGATCGTTTTCTAATAAACCTCTTCTGGCACTCCATCGCAAACGAGATAAAGTACCAGAATCAATACTCATACTGCCCGTCGCACCATCAACTCTTTAATTTTTCCAATGGCCTTAGTTGGATTTAAACCCTTTGGACAGACATCAACACAATTCATGATTGTATGACATCGAAATAAGCGATACGGATCCTCTAGATTGTCAAGGCGCTCTGAAGTGACGTGGTCACGACTGTCTGCAATAAATCGGTAGGCTTGTAAAAGGCCGGCTGGGCCAACAAACTTATCTGGGTTCCACCAAAAAGAAGGGCAAGCCGTTGAGCAAGATGCACATAAAATACACTCGTACAAACCGTTCAACTCATCCCTTTCCTCGGGTGATTGCAAACGCTCCTTTTCTGGCGGAGGCGTGTCATTGACTAAATACGGCCGAATCGAATGGTACTGCTTAAAAAAGTTGGTCATATCAACAATCAAATCTCGCACAACCGGCAAGCCAGGCAATGGGCGCAGAGTAATTTTATTTGGGAGTGTGAGCATATTGGTAAGACATGCAAGACCATTTTTGCCATTGATGTTCATGGCATCAGACCCACAAACACCCTCCCGACAGGAACGCCTAAAGGAGAGCGTTTCGTCTAATTTTTTTAGTTTCATTAAGACATCTAAAAGCATTCTCTCATCACCATCAAGCTCCAGCTCGTAAGTCTGCATCCGAGGCGCGGCATCTTTATCAGGATCGTAACGATAAACTTCAATAATTCGTGTTTGGCTCATTTTTTTTCCCTCTAGAATGTGCGTACTTTTGGCGGAATAGATTCGGCAGTCAATGGCTTGAGATTGACCGGCTTAAACTCCATTCGATTATTTTCTTTAAACCACAATGAGTGCTTTAACCAGTTCACATCATCACGTTCAGGACAGTCATCATGGGCATGCGCACCGCGACTTTCTTGACGTGTTGCGGCGGAGGTCATCGTTGAATTGGCCGACTCCACTAAATTCGCTAACTCCAAGGCCTCAACCCGAGCTGTATTGAAAATCTTGGATTTATCCTTGAGATGGATATTCTGAGCCCGCTGGGTTAATTCAACCATCTGCCGAGCACCCTCGTCCATAATCTTTTGGGTTCTAAATACCCCACAATGCTTTTGCATGGTACTACGAATATCATTGGCCACATCCTGGGTATATTCACCCGAACTTGAATTATCCAGTTGCGCCAAACGTGCCAACGAATAGTCAGCAGCATCTGCTGGTAAGTCTTGATGATTTTTCTGTTTTAAAGCCGTAGCGACCACATGATTACCCGCCGCTCTCCCAAAAACTAATAAATCTAGTAAGGAATTGGTTCCTAAACGATTTGCGCCGTGCACCGAAACACATGAACATTCACCCATAGCATAAAAACCATTGATAATTGCATTCGGATTGCCGTTTTTAGGAGCCACCACTTGCCCATAAATATTGGTTGGAATACCACCCATTTGGTAGTGAATAGTCGGGACCACCGGAATTGGCTCTTTCGTAACGTCTGTATTGGCAAAATTAATCCCAATTTCGTAAACCGATGGCAGGCGTTTGTGAATCGTTTCGGCGCCAATGTGCGTTAAATCTAAAACTACATAATCTTTATTGGGGCCACAACCACGACCCTCTTTAATTTCTTGATCCATACAGCGAGATACAAAATCTCGAGGCGCTAAATCTTTGAGTGTCGGAGCATAACGTTCCATAAAACGCTCACCATCACCGTTTCTTAAAATCCCACCCTCGCCACGACACCCCTCTGTCAAAAGTACCCCTGCACCAGCAACTCCGGTCGGGTGAAATTGCCAAAACTCCATGTCCTCAAGGGGGATGCCAGCTCGCGCCGTCATGCCCATACCGTCCCCAGTATTAATAAACGCATTGGTCGAAGCTTGCCAAATCCTGCCAGCGCCGCCAGTAGCAAACATGGTACATTTCGCTTCTAGAATATGGATATCGCCCGTTTCCATTTCCATGGCAGTCACTCCAAGTACGTCGCCGGCCTGATTACGAATTAAATCTAGTGCCATCCACTCGACAAAGAAATGAGTCTTAGCGCGCACATTGCGTTGGTACAAGGTGTGAAGCATGGCGTGCCCAGTCCGATCAGCCGCAGCACAAGCGCGTTGAACCGCTTTCTCGCCATAGTTTGCAGTGTGACCACCAAAAGGACGCTGGTAAATCGTACCATCAGCATTGCGATCAAAAGGCATACCAAAGTGCTCTAATTCGTACACCACATTAGGGGCTTCTCGGCACATGAACTCAATTGCATCCTGATCGCCAAGCCAGTCAGACCCCTTAATCGTGTCATAAAAATGATAGTGCCAATTATCCTCACTCATATTCCCCAATGAGGCACCGATACCGCCTTGGGCAGCAACAGTATGAGAACGCGTCGGAAATACTTTCGACAAGACCGCAACATTGAGACCAGCCTCAGCTAATTGCAAGGAAGCTCTCATACCCGCACCGCCAGCCCCAACGATTACCACATCAAAACGCCGGCGTGGAATTGCCGATTTAATCGCAGCCATTTAGACCCTCCAAAGAATTTGTGCACTATAGGCTAGGCAACCCACTAGCCATAAAACAGTGAGTGTTTGCAGAACTAGACGAACACCTGTCGCAGGAATATAGTCCATCCAGATGTCGCGAATACCAACCCAGGCATGGTAAAAAAGACTAAAGAAGGTCAAAAGTGTCAATATTTTCATGAATTGATTCGCGAAAAGACTTGACCAACCCTCGTAGGAAGGATTTCCGAAAATAAAATAGACGACTAACAACAGCAAGGTATAGACCGCCATGATGACCGCGGTAACACGTTGCAGGAGCCACTCGGTCAGACCATAATGAGCCCCAACGACTAAACGCTTAGGCCCTATATTTGTTTTGACAGACATAATCTTCCTCTAAAACAGATTAAATAATTTTGCGCCAAAGACGGCAGTTAATGACAGACTGATAATAAATACGGTCATGGCGGATTTTTGGATTTGATGCTTTTCAATGCCCCGATGCAGATCGAGCATTAAAAAACGAATCCCAGCACAAAAATGATGTAAAAAGGCCCATATCAAGCCAAGTAAAATGATCTTTACTAGGGGACTACCAATTAACTCGGTAAAAGTTAAAAAGCTTATTTCGGACGTAATACTTGAATCAAACAAATACAGCAAAAAAGGTAACATCAGAAATAAACCAGCACCGCTAACACGATGCAGAATTGAAAGCTTTCCAGCTAAGGGTAAACGATAGGATCCTAAGATTTGGCCAATACCGATATTCTTATATTCTGGACGAGGTGGGCGTGCAATTGGTTGAACTGAATCAGACATGAAACTTCCTTAAGGACTGTTGTGGTTGATGTAGTTTTATAAACAATTTGAGTAATGTACTGAATTAAATCACAGGTATTTGACAGTAAAAGCTGCTAAATAAAATTAAACAACAGTGTAATTTTGTCATATTCTCAAAATTTCTGATTTTATTTTAAAAAAATCCTTATATATTATTGATTTATATATATTTTAGCACGACTCCTCAATTACGAAAAACCACCAAAATACCTTCTTAGCATGACTCACTCCTCCTATCTAGCACCATGAATTGAGCACATTACCGAAGCATTTGCTCTTCAAGAATTAGCCTTTTCAAAGCTTTTTAAAGCATCGACTCAATTATTTTATAGAGGATAAAAATTCATAAAATCCGACTGACGTAGCCTTTGAGCAAATGATGAATGTTAGAAAAAGAACAAGGTAAAATAATATTTTGGCCAAATTTATCGAATTAGGATGACATATTCGCTATCATTAGAAATTCATTAGAGATCTTTTGATCATTTTAAATCGCCCCACTATCAACTTAGGAGCCCCCCATGGGAAAATCACCACTTCGCATTGCCATTACCGGAGCCGCAGGTCAAATTGGCTATTCACTACTATTTCGCATTGCCAATGGTGATATGCTCGGCAAGGATCAGCCAGTTATTTTGCAATTGCTTGAAATTCCTGATGAAAAAGCGCAAAACGCGCTCAAAGGCGTCATGATGGAACTCGACGACTGTGCTTTCCCGCTACTCCATCAGATGTCAGCTCATAGTGACCCAATGACAGCATTTAAAGATTTGGATTTTGCCGTGCTAGTTGGTGCAAGGCCCCGTGGCCCCGGTATGGAAAGAAAAGATCTCCTGTCAGCAAATGCCCAAATATTTACCGCTCAAGGCAAAGCCCTCAATGCGGTTGCTAAAAGAACAGTCAAAACACTTGTAGTTGGTAACCCAGCAAATACCAATGCTTATATCGCCATGAAATCTGCACCTGACTTACCGTCTAAAAACTTTACAGCAATGCTTCGCCTTGACCATAACCGCGCATTGTCGCAATTAGCAACCAAAGCACAGGTTGCAGTCGCTGATATTGAAAAATTAGCAGTCTGGGGTAACCATAGCCCAACTATGTACCCTGATTACCGCTTTGCAACAGTAAATGGCAAATCAATTCAAGAAATGATTGCTGACGAAGATTGGAATAAAAATACCTTCTTACCAACAGTTGGTAAACGCGGCGCAGCTATTATTGATGCCCGCGGTCTCTCATCGGCTGCTTCAGCAGCTAATGCAGCAATCGATCATATGCACGATTGGCACCTCGGTACGAATGGTAAATGGGTTACGATGGGTATACCCTCTGATGGCTCGTATGGAATCCCAAAAGATACCATGTACGGCGTACCAGTGACCTGCGCAAATGGCGAGTATCACATTGTGGCTGGGCTTGAAATTGACGCTTTCTCGAGAGAAAGAATGGACTTTACGCTGAATGAACTTATGGAAGAGCGGGACGGAGTAAAGCACCTCCTATAACTGCCTAAACTAACTTTTATGAGGCCATCGGAGGTTCTATTTGACGAGCAGGCGCCTTTGGCGCTTGCCGTTTGCGACCATTACTGTGGCACAGAGCCTAGAATGCGCAAAGCTTTACAGCTGCAAAAAGAATTGGGGCCTTGCTTTGATATTACTTTTGACTGTGAAGATGGTGCACCAATTGGACAAGAGTTGGCACATGCCCAATTGGTTTGCGAACTCCTGACTAGCCCTGAAAACCTCTATCAACAAGTGGGCGTAAGAGTGCATGATCCACTGAGCCCTTTTTTTGATTCGGATATCGATTGTATTATTCCGGGCGCTGGCCAGCGACTAGCCTACATCACTATTCCCAAAGTAAGCCATGCAATCCAAGTTAGTCAGCTAATCCAAAAAATTAATCACAAAGCAACGCAGTCCGGTATCTCTAAGCGCCTTCCAATCCATGTCCTCATCGAAACAAATGAGTCTCTTGCAGATGTTTTTGCGATCGCAGCTCTGCCTCAAGTTGTCTGCCTGAGTTTTGGACTGATGGATTTTGTTTCTGGTTATTACGGGGCAATTCCTAGCAGTGCGATGCATGTCGATCAGTTCAGTCACCCATTAACCCGTCGCGCAATGACTGAGATAGCTGTGGCATGCCATACCTTTGGCAAAACCCCAGCCCATAATGTGTGTACTGAAACAAAGGATCTACATGTCGTAGAAACAGATACCTTGATGGCTAAAAATGCCTTTGCCTATACGCGTAAATGGAGTATTCACCCAAACCAAATTCCAGTCATTGTCAACGCGTTGGGACCAACAGATTCCGAAATCTTGCAATCTATAGCAATTTTAAGCCAAGCCATCGCTGCCAAGTGGGGACCAATTCAGCATGAGGGTAAATTGCATGACCGGGCAAGTTATCGCTACTACTGGACAATTGCTCAAAGAGCCTATACACATGGAAAAATGCGTGCACAATTTGACCAACTCGGTTGGTTTAGGGAGAGTTAATTGATGAACACACGATCTTTTGAAACAATCTCCAAACTTTTTTTTAGGTCATTGGGCATTTTATTCAGCAGCATTTTTTTCTGGACGCAGGCTCCCCAAACTTTCGCGCAAAATAGCCCCTCACCCGCTACAGTCAAAAAACAAACTACCCACCCCAGCGCCAAGCAACCAACTGATGATCAACAGTTTGAACAGCGAAAAATTTCTGAAGTACATCTTTGGACGTGCGAAAACCAAGTCAGTTTAAAAACAGCGCAATCCGAGAAGGGTTTGATGCTCTTGTGGAATAAAAAACTTTACCAGTTCTCGGAAGTTGATGCCCTCACAGGCGCTACAAAATTTATTGATCTAAAAAACCAACTCCATTGGCTTGTGATCCCAGAAAAAGCCATGTTATTGAACTCTAAATTAGGCCAACGCTTACTTGACCATTGCAAGAGTCCAGCGCACAGCAATCTCGTTAGCACATCCCCGCAATAGCAGGTATGCATGGCAAGCGAAGTGAAGATTCTTATTAAAGATTCTTAGTGAAACAATAATTGCTGTGCCGGGGTATCCAAAGGCATCTCTGCATGCACAACTTCCGCAGATCGATTTGGAAATAAAGGTACGCCACAGTCCTCACAAGACTCCGGTGTAAATAGCATCGCATGCTTAAAGACATCAACCACCCCCGCCTCATGCAAAGTGTCGGCAATTAAACGGATCGTTGAATTACGCCCACTGCCTCCATCGATGTCCTCAGGATCAATCGACTCCCGATCATACAAAGGCCAGACTACACCATAAATAATGTCGGGATGCCCTTTGATTGAAAATGATATCCTGAATTCGTCGGCAACTTCAGCGCCAAAAGCAGCTACAACACAAGATAATTCAGCAGGACTGAGTTCTAGCGTGGTCTCTAAATAATTAATGGCAGCCCTCAAACTTAAAGGCCGAATTCGCTTATCAGCCTCCCGACAATTGGTAAAGAAGGCGTCAGGTAACATCACTTCGAATTCACAACCAGGTAATAAACGCGCAAAGTTTGAATGTGTAGCCTGCTGCCATTGTTTGAGAACACTACTTCGTTCTACTCGCACACCATCCTCAGCCTGCCACAAAAACATCGGCTGACCTAGCAAAGTAGTAATCGTGCAAATAATAAATCGGGGATCAGCCAGCACTGCAATTGTCTCAGGCATATTTTTTAATTCATAACGCAGATCCGATTGCTCAATTGCCGACTTTGCCATCTGCTCCAACAACTGCCGGGTTTGAATATGCGTTTGTGGAATTTGATCAATACTATATAACCACGGCACAATACTCATCCGAGTTTTTTCACAAAACACAAACTCATTCAGATAATCAACAATTTGGGCTGCTTCCTCTTGCAGAATCGGACCCGATGGAATCGTATATTTAGTCTGGGCAATGATTGGAATGGCAATTAATAGGGCTTGATAGGTCTCATCTTGGTGTTGATAAATAATTGACTCAGAGCTCGTCTCTATAGCATCCGCTAATATTTCAAATGCGTCAGTCTGACTCTTAAATGTTAAATCTAAAGCCAAGTCTAAGACTGCTTGATGTTGACTATTCAGAAGACGATCCAAACGCTCAGTTAATTTTTTCTCCCAAAAGAAATCTTCCAACTGACTCCCCGAGGCGGAGAGAGATAAAACGTCCGCAACGAGTTTCTCTACCTCTTGAGAGTTTCTGAGATGATGATGGATTCGCGTTTTTGCCATAAGAAAAAATATTAAAAGTTAAACTAGTGTTTGCGCTGAAAAACTGGCCGCTCAAGCGTTGACACTTGAGCGTTATATCGGTAACTCTCTGCTCGGAATGCCTTTAATTCGCTTGGGTTATCAATCTGATTTTCAAGCACAAAACGCGTCATTAAGCCGCGAGCTCTTTTGGCATAAAAAGAAATAATTTTCATCTTGCCATCTTTTTCATCCTGAAATACCGGGGAGACAATTGGCTGAGAGAGCACCTTTGGGGATATCACCTTGAAATATTCATCAGAGGCTAAATTTAATAAAACCGGATTTTTATGGGTAGCTAACTCCCGCCCAATTTGCAAAGTAATTTGATCTCCCCAAAAAGCATATAAATCCTTGCCCCTCGGAGTTATTAAAGAGGTCCCCATTTCTAACCGGTAAGCTTGCATTAAATCGAGGGGACGCAAAATTCCATATAAACCGGATAAAATCCGGAGGTGTTGCTGAGCATACTCCAAATCCTGCACTTGCAATGAACTGGCATCTAAACCCTCATAGACATCTCCATTAAAAGCCAACAAGGCATGCTTACTGTTTTTTAAAGTAAATTTTTTAGACCAAGCTTCATAGCGTGTCATATTCAAAGCAACCAGCTTGTCTGACAAGGACATCATCTGAGCAATCTCAACCGGTGAGCGCTTGCGTAATTCCGCAATCAAACTAGCAGATTCGGAAATAAAATTCGGTTGCGTAAACGCAATTGGTGGCGCAGGCGATTCAAAATCTAGCGTTTTAGCAGGAGATAAGACAATTAACATAGTTTAATGATCACCCCTTATAAAGATGATTTACAGTTATACCAAGATTTATCAATTCTAAAGAATTTATTTGCCATCATTTAGTTTCTAGATCAGTTTACAATGAAGAATCATACCAAAGGAGTTCTTGTGGATTTTACCTATTCACCCAAAGTAATCGAGCTACGTGCCCGCTTATCAAATTTTATGGATGAACATATTTATCCCAATGAGCACCGGTTTTACGAAGAAGTTGCCCAGAATCGTCAAAAAGGTAACCCTTGGATACCTACCCAAAGCATCGCAAATCTTAAACCAAAAGCCCAAGTAGCAGGATTGTGGAACTTGTTCCTGCCAAAATCCACCAGAGCGCCGCAAGGACTTAGCAACCTCGAGTATGCCCCTCTTTGCGAAATGATGGGACGCTCGCATATTGCTCCGGAAGTTTTCAATTGCAATGCACCAGATACAGGTAATATGGAAACCATTGAGCGATACGGTTCGGAAGAACAAAAAAAACAGTGGCTAGAACCGTTACTCGCTGGAGCAATTCGTTCAACATTTTTAATGACAGAGCCTGAGGTAGCTTCCAGTGACGCTACCAATATTCAATGCAAAATTGCCAGAGATGGGGAAGAATACGTGATCAATGGCCATAAATGGTGGTCCTCAGGCGCTGGAGATCCGCGCTGCGCCGTTTATATTCTTATGGGAAAAACTAATCCAGACGCCCCAAAACATCAACAGCAATCGATGGTCCTGGTGCCTGCCAATGCACCAGGTATTACTGTGCACCGTCCCTTGACAATTTTTGGTTATGATGACGCCCCGCATGGACATATGGAAATCACTTTAAAAGATGTACGTGTCCCATGCTCTAATCTTCTTTTAGGCGAAGGTCGTGGCTTTGAGATTGCGCAAGGCCGACTCGGCCCAGGCAGGATTCACCACTGCATGCGCTCGATAGGAGCTGCTGAACGCGCCCTAGAGTCTATGTGTAAACGTCTTCAAAATCGCGTTGCTTTTGGTAAACCACTGGCAGAGCAAGGCGTCTGGCTAGAGCGTATCGCTGAGTCAAGATGTCTGATTGATCAAGCTAGACTTCTTACTCTCAAAGCCGCTGCAACCATGGATACCGATGGGAATAAAGTCGCTCGTAAAGAAATATCAATGATTAAAGTTGTGGCACCTAATATGGCCCTCAAAATTATTGATTGGGCTATTCAGGCACATGGCGGTGCTGGAGTCAGTCAAGATTTTGAATTGGCATATCAATACGCTTGGCAACGGATTCTTCGCATCGCCGACGGCCCAGATGAAGTCCACCACGCGGCAATTGCAAAGTTGGAACTCAAGCAATATCTTTAAGCTAGTCTAAATGTTCCTGTTACTTCGCAACGATCTCTCGGTTCGAACTACGCATGCTACTGAAAGATTACCGTACTCTTACCGTTCACAAAAATACGTTGTTCAGCATGCCACCGAACTGCTTTTGATAAGGCTAAGCATTCGGCATCCCGACCAGCAGCCGCTAATTGGTCAGGACTCATCGCATGATTGACGCGCAGGACTTCCTGTTCAATAATTGGCCCCTCATCTAAATCGGTCGTCACATAATGCGCGGTTGCGCCAATTAACTTCACACCACGCTGATGTGCTTGGAAATATGGCTTAGCGCCTTTAAAGCTCGGCAAAAAAGAGTGATGAATATTAATTACCCGGCCAGCTAATTGCTGACATACCTTGTCAGAAAGAATTTGCATGTAGCGTGCCAATACAATGAAATCAATTTTTTCTTGCTCAATTAAACTCAGTAAGATCTCTTCTTGCTGAGCCTTTTTTGCGTCTGTGGAAGACTTGATGTCCAAAAAATGAAAGGGAATATCATAACTCTTGGCTAATTGTAAATAATCATGATGATTGGATACAATTCCCGCAATCTCAATCGGTAACAAATCACTCTTGGTCCGAAATAGTAAATCATTTAAACAGTGACCGTAACTTGAAACCATCACTAAAACTCTTGGTTTTTTTAAGGCATCATAAAAATTCCATAACATTTGAAAGCGACGCCCAATCAGATCAAAACTATTTTGAAGCTGGTCTTGTGACACAGTAGCAGGATCAACCACGAAATGAATCCGCATAAAAAAACGGCCAGTAACAGTGTCACTATATTGCGCAGAGTCTAGAATATTCGCCCCTTTTTCGAATAAAAATTGACTAACTGCATGGACAATGCCAGGCCGATCGGGGCACGTAATCGTTAAAATAAAACCAGCTTGGTTATTGATACTAGTATGATTAGATAATGTGTTCATACGCTTATTATCGTAGATTTTTTTATTTCTTTTTTTTCGCAAGTCATCCTAGTTAAGCCCTAAAAAATAAGAAGACTAATGACCGCTCATTCAACCCCTTTAAAGTGGCCTCAAATTCCCCTTGCAGAAGCAATGAGGCCTCAGCGCTTAAGCCATGTGGTTGGACAAACCCACCTCCTAGGAGCAGGCAAACCCCTAGCGCACGTACTCAACTCGAAGCAAGCGCACTCGATGATTTTATGGGGTCCACCGGGAGTTGGTAAAACCACATTAGCCAGATTAATAGCCCATGAAGTTGAAGGTGACTTGATCGCACTATCAGCTGTACTCGCTGGTGTAAAAGATATTCGACAAGCTGTCGATCAGGCTCAAAATGCCCTCACTCACCATGGTAAACGCAGTTTACTCTTTGTCGATGAAATTCATCGCTTTAATAAAAGCCAACAAGATGCACTTCTTCCGTTTGTAGAGTCTGGACTGCTTACTTTTATAGGTGCGACGACAGAAAATCCCTCTTTTGAAGTGAATTCCGCACTATTATCTCGAGCCCAAACCTATGTTCTTAAAACCCTAGAACCTCAAGATATGTATCAATTACTGAAACGGGTTGAGCAGATCATTACTCAACCATTTGTGCTTGATGCAAATGCCCAAGAAATCCTCATTCATTACGCGGATGGCGATGCAAGAAGATTCCTAAATGCGACTGAGCAAGTTATTCAAGCCAGTTTTTTTGAGGAAAAAACTACGATCGATGCAGGCTTTGTGCAAAATATTTTAGCGCAATACCGACGACGATTTGATAAGGGTGGGGAACAATTCTATGATCAAATATCCGCCCTTCATAAAGCAGTGCGTGGCTCACATCCTGATGCCGCTCTTTACTGGCTTTGCCGGATGCTTGACGGGGGTGTAGATCCCCTATATCTAGCTAGAAGAATCGTACGTATGGCTTGGGAGGATATTGGCTTGGCTGATCCTAGAGCAATCCAAATTGCGCTTGACGCAACCGCTACCTTTGAACGACTTGGGTCACCTGAGGGCGAACTAGCGCTAGGCGAGGCTGTGATCTATCTTGCTCTGGCAGCTAAAAGTAACGCTGCTTACCAAGCGTATCAACAGGCTAAAAATTTCGTTGCAAAAGATCAGTCTCAAGAGGTGCCATTACATCTTCGAAATGCACCCACGCAACTCATGAAGAACTTGGATTATGGCGCAACATATCGGTATGCTCACGATGAACCGCACGGCTACGCTGCCGCAGAATCCTACCTCCCTCTGCAGATGCCAGAACCTGGCTGGTATCAACCATCAGATCGGGGGTTAGAAATCCAAATTAAAGAAAAAATGGCCTTTCTAAAAAAGCTAGATCAAGCCCATAAAAAAGATTCCAAGCCGTAAAGTAACTTCAGAATTACTCTACCCGCTCAATAATTATCGCAATTCCTTGACCAACCCCAATACACATCGTACAAAGGGCGTAGCGGGCCTGCAACTGCTCTAATTCATATAAAGCCGTGGTTACTAACCGAGCGCCGCTCATTCCTAAAGGATGACCCAGTGCAATTGCTCCGCCATTTGGATTGACCCGAGGATCGTCGTCAGCTACACCAAGCTCTCTCAAAGTGGCTAAACCTTGGGCTGCAAAAGCCTCATTGAGTTCAATCACAGCCATTTGTGTAATATCCAAATTCAAATGCGCTAGTAATTTTTTACTGGCTGGGGCTGGTCCAATCCCCATAACACGCGGTGCTACACCGGAAGTAGCCAAACCCAATATCTTGGCACGTGGCTTTAACTGGTGCATTGCAAGCGCCTCCTGCGAGGCAATTAACAGGGCACAGGCTCCATCGTTAACTCCTGAGGCATTACCGGCTGTAACACTCCCATCAGGACGAACAATCGGCTTGAGCTTTTGTAGACTTTCTAAAGTTGTTACACGCGGATGCTCATCCATTAGAACGCTTGTTGGCTCACCCTTTTTATTCGGAATACTTACTGGAGTAATTTCTTGGGCAAGTCGGCCATTAGCCTGTGCTACAAGTGCTTTTTGCTGACTTCGCAAGGCAAATTTGTCTTGATCGTCCCTAGAAATTTGCCAATCATCAGCAACGTTTTGTGCAGTCTCCGGCATGGAATCAACGCCATATAACTGGCGCATCAATGGATTAATAAAACGCCAACCGATCGTTGTATCAAAAACCGTGTTCGACCTAGAAAATGCACTTTCAGCTTTCGGCATTACAAAAGGTGCCCGGCTCATACTCTCCACGCCACCGGCAATTCCTAAATGAATTTGACCGGACGCAATTGCTCTAGCAATCACACCAACAGCGTCCATACCTGAGCCACATAAACGATTAATCGTGGCACCAGGCACAGCCATGGGCAAACCGGCTAAAAGACTACTCATCCGAGCAACATTGCGGTTGTCTTCCCCGGCTTGATTAGCATTGCCATATACCACCTCATCCACTTGATCCCACTGCACCTGTGGATGACGCTCCATTAATGATTTAATCGGTATCGCACCTAAGTCATCTGTACGTATTGCAGACAAGACCCCGCCGTAGCGACCAATAGGAGTTCGAATCGCATCACAAATATAAGCAACTGGTTTATTCATTTATTTCTCTTCTAAGTTAAGGATAGGTATGCAGAACAACCGGTGTAACTGCTTGGACTTGTGCTAAAGACATCTCGTTAAAAAGCTCAACCACAAAAAACCCTTCTGGTAAGATTTCAAAAATACCGAGGTCAGTAAAGACCATTGAAACGCATCCAATCCCTGTTAATGGATAGGTACATTGAGCGACAAGCTTACTTTTACCATCCTTGGTTAAATGCTCCATCATGACATACGTCTTTTTGGCTCCCACGGCTAAATCCATCGCACCACCAACGGCTGGAACAGCGTCCACTTCCCCGGTATGCCAATTAGCTAAATCGCCAGTTTGCGATACCTGAAAACCACCCAATACGGAAATGTCAATATGGCCGCCTCGCATCATTGCAAAAGAGTCAGCCTGATGAAAATAGCTGCCACCGGTTAACAAAGTTACCGGTTGTTTACCCGCATTAATTAAATCCCAGTCAATATCAGCATCCTGTGGCGCCGGCCCCATCCCCAAAATACCATTCTCAGAATGCAAAAAGATTTCTTTATCAGGTGGAAGATAATTAGCCACCAAGGTTGGCATACCAATACCTAAATTGACATAGGTTCCCTCAACAATATAAGAGGCAATCTTTTGGGCCATTTCATTACGAGAAATGGGCTTTAAAGTAAGTCCGACTCCAGATGGTTGATTCATATTGGTTCTCCGACATGGATAACATGTTGTACAAAAATACCCGGCGTAATAATTTGCTCCGGGTCTAAGACTCCAAGCTCAACCACTTCTTGGACTTGGGCAATGGTTGTTTTCGCGGCCATCGCCATAATAGGCCCAAAGTTTCTGGATGCTTTACGGTAGACTAAGTTGCCCCAACGATCTCCTTTATAGCCCTTAATGAGAGCAAAATCAGCCTCTAAGGGAGACTCAAAAACGTAGTTCTTGCCGTTGATTAAACGCGTCTCTTTACCCTGTGCCAAGAGAGTCCCAAACGCAGTTTCAGTAAAAAAACCACCGATACCTGCGCCTTGCGCACGAATTCGTTCAGCTAAATTTCCTTGCGGTGTTAATTCAAGTTCAATCTCTTTAGAGCGGTATAAAGTTTCAAAAATATGCGAATTTGCCATCCTTGGGTAAGAACAAATAATTTTCCTAACGCGACGCGATTTTAGAAGCGCAGCAATCCCCGTTTCGCCGCTACCAGCATTATTTGTAATAATGACCAAGTCTTTGGCATTTTGAGCGACTAAGCCTTCGATCAATTCATGCGGAATACCAGAGCCACCAAAACCACCGATCATTACTACTGAGCCATCTTGGATGCCAGAAAAGGCCTGCGCTAAACTATCTGTGACTTTATTAATCATATAAAACAAATACTCCTCAAAAATATTATAAGAACGGATATAAACTGATGATTCTTTAAAATTTTAACTCCCACCACTGAACAGTTCCATGAGATGATTTTTTAAATGAAGAAGGGCCGTGCAATCATCTTCCCAGTGAGGAACTATTTTTTACTTGTACTATGCTGGATAAGTCTGGCAATTTTTGAGTTCTTTTTTTTGAGTTCTTTTTTATTATTCGGAATCTCTTTTAGGAAGACTACCATCGTTCCCAGTCAGGGGCTTTGAATTGTTTTCGATCACACGCTGATCATTCGACTCGGGGTTCGGGTTGGGTGATACAGTAGACAATGGTTTAGGGCTTAGGGGTACTTCTTTTAAAATAATAACCCGCTGACCTACTTGAATTGGTAAAACACGCCAGCCCTGAAAGTAGGCACTGATTAAGGATAAGTCTTGCGCAATTAATGTAAATGGAGATGACCCATACACGATATTATTTTGGCCAGGTTTAACTTCAATCAATTGTTGTATACCTTTTGCATCTACTACACAAACTGACTGAAGAGTTTTACTGGCCAAAGCGAGCACATTGCCCTTAAAACTCGCGTTAGGGGCAGAAAATGCAGGTGTCTTCACGAGCAGCTCTGCCGGCATGAAGCATGGATCAGGCAAGGGTGGCTCTTCAGGGACTTGTACAGCAGTACTTTCTTTTTCGGGCGGGACTTCGGGTATGTTTTGTACAGGAGTCAAATACGTTTCTTGATAAAGCGTCTTCAGAGGCTCACGGGTATACCAATACAAAATAGCGATTAAAAGAGTGATCAAAATAATCGAACTACTCAGTCCTAACATCGTATTTTGGATGAAGCCGCTTGACAAAATCGGCTTTTGTTCGAGTGGCTTGGCTTTTTGAATCGGCGCGGACTTGACAGAAAAATCGACCACCTCTACAAATGCCTCTTCATTGGATAAATCAATCAGAGCAGCTAGTTTTCGAGCAGTTTGTACCTTGAGCAGTTGTGAATAAAAAACACTATCCCCACCCTCTTCGATTTGTAAAATATGCTTTGCGGTTATACAGAGCTTATGAGCCAATTCCTCACGAGAAAGACCAAGGTCTTGCCTTTTTCGAAGAAAAGCCGCCCCATCGATACTTGGTACGAATTCTAATTTTCTTACCATATCATTCTGACTGTAATCCCAAGTCTGACTTCAAGAAAGTCACTAGAGTAAATAAAAGGACTCGACACAATTTAAAAGCCTATCAAAACTACTATTTTGACATGTTTTTACAAGTCATACCTTGAAAAAAACCATACCTATTTAGAAAAATTCATGATCTACTACTTTATCACCCCCCCGCAAGAAGAAGCCATCCATCATGGTTGAAATTGATTAAGGTATCCAAGGAGGGGTATGATAAACAGATCAATCTTCTTTCCCAATTGGTTCAATCAACAACTCCGTCCTAAAATATGCCCACATTTGCCGCCAATCTTTCTTTTATGTACCAAGAAGTAGAATTCTTAGACCGCTTTCAATTAGCCGCCCAAGACGGCTTTCAATGGATCGAGTTCTTATACCCCTACAGCTATAAAGCGGCTGACATTAAGCAGCGACTCAACCAATATAAGCTGCGTCAGCATCTTTTTAATATATCTCCTGGTGATGAATCAAAAGGTGAAAAAGGACTCTCGATCTTTGAAAATCGCCAAGCGGACTTTACCCAGAATCTAGAAAATGCCCTAACCTATGCAAAAGCTCTCCAAGTATCTCGGCTGCATTTAATGGCCGGTATTCTTCCTAGTGGCGCAGATCAATTATCGGCAAGAAAGATCTACCTCCAACGAATTCGGCAAGCAGCAAATGCCGCTCAATCTCTTGGAATTGATATTGTCATTGAGCCGATAAATACGCGCAATGCTCCAGGATACTTTTTAAATTACCAAAAAGATGCAGTACAAATTATTACTGAACTGGCAATCCCTAATGTGAAACTCATGATGGATTTATTCCATGCACAAATTATGGAAGGTGACTTGGAAAAAAAACTGTACCAATTTATTCAACATATTGGCCATATTCAAATTGCAGGAGTGCCAGATCGACACGAGCCCGATACCGGAGAAGTCAATTATCAACACCTTTTTTCAGTAATTGACGCCCTCAATTACCAAGGACTAATCGGTTGCGAGTATTTTCCCAAAAATAACACTACTGCAGGACTTGGTTGGCTTAAACCCCACCTCTAAATAAGGCTATTTATAATCGCTATCTGGATTTGTATGAATCGAAATTTGCCTCTCAATAAGTTCTGCAATCGAGTCTAATTTCTGAACCTCCTGACTAGCGATTAGACTGGCCTCACTAGCACTTCCATTCTTCATCTGGGGTTGATCAGTTGGATAAGCTTGACAAATCGATTTGTCATTAATCACATTTAGAACTTGACAATCCTGGCCGGTAATCCCCGAAACCACATGATCAGAAACCCCTTTGCCAGTGGCTACATAGGAGACACCGGTAATAGCAGTGCTTTGAACCAAAGAAATACTAGTCAAATAACTGACCGTCGTGGCAACCGGAGCAATAAAACACCCAGTAAGAATCCCAAAGCATCCAAACAGGAATAAATGCTTAGAAAAACTCAACACTAAGCACGTAGGTTTCATGAAGGACTCTAGTTAAGTACTCGATATCCCCGCCCATTCAAGCAGCGCCGAATAACCATTTCTTTCTCTTTGGTTCCACTATATGCACCAGAGGCTCCACCAATTACGCCGCCAATCCCTGCAGTTTGGGCAATACCCGTCTTGTTACCGCCACCCACAAGCCCTAATAAAGCCCCAACAGCAGCGCCACCTGCAGCTTGTGTGGCAGCCGTCTTACCGGTCGCACCAGTTTCTTGAGAGAGATCCTGACATTCTAATAAATCACGCTGATAGGCCATCTCATCTAAACCTTTTTTATCCACAATGGGTGAAAACCCAGACCCTGAATTAGCGCAAGCTTGCAAAAAAATAATACCGATGCAAATTAGACTTAATCGATTCATTCGCAAAATAGGCTCCTTCAATAAAATGTTCTTACAATGCGTATTAGCATAATACCTCTATCTTCGATTGTCATCCTATGTCATGAAAAATACTTTTTTAATCTGCGCTATGTGCGGTAATCCTCGTCAATTATTAGAGAAAATCTGCCCATTTTGTGGTGAAAAAGACGTCCTTCATGAACAAAAAAACCATTGGGACTTCTTCACTATCAATTTAGAGAGTGGCTTACCGCGCGTCGAAGAGGCTATGCAACGCTTTGAAAACCAACTCGAACAGCTCACAGGCTCAAGCATTCGCATGTTGCAAGTCATTCATGGTCAAGGATCACAAGGCGAAGGTAGAATAAAAAAAGCGTTTCGAGAAGCGATGCAACATGGGCGTTGGCATCAAATAATTAGCGCTTATTATTTTGGAGAACATCTCAAAGCTAGCCAGACCACCTACCAATTTTTAATTAAACAATACCCAGCTATTAAAACTGTTCTCAAGCCTGAGATGATGGGTAACCCTGGTATCACCATATTGATTCTACATACGAAAAATACCCAATCATTACCGTAAATGAACAACTATCCGACCAACTACTTCCCCAGCCATGAATGCCTTGGAGCGCTCAATCGCCTCTTCAAGCTGAATATCTTCGATCATCTGCTCTAATTTACTACAGTCTAGATCTTGCGCTAAACGCGCCCAAGCAAGTTGACGCCGGGCGATTGGAGCCATCACAGAGTCAATCCCAATCAACCGTACTCCACGAAGAATAAATGGCATGACCGTCAAAGGTAAATCAGCACCCTGTGCCAACCCACATACTGCAACAGTACTTCGATATTGCATCTGGGCACAAATATTCGCTAAAGTGAAAGATCCAACCGTATCGATTGCACCCGCCCATCTTTCTTTTTGTAACGGTTTACCTGCCAGAGATAATTCCCGGCGATCCATGACATGACTCGCCCCTAAAGACTTTAAATAATCAAAAGAACTTGTCTTGGCGCTCACCGCCACAACTTCATGACCTAAACGACTGAGTAATGCAATAGCAATGCTCCCAACTCCGCCCGTTGCGCCAGTCACAACTACCTCGCCATTGCCAGGCTTTAACCCCTGCTCTTCCAGAGCTAAAACACTTAACATGGCGGTATATCCAGCAGTGCCAATCCCCATCGCTTGCCGAGTGGTCAACTGGCTGGGCAACCGCACTAAACGGTTTGCTTCACACGCAGCAAGCTGCGATAGACACCCCCACTGCGTTTCACCATACCCCCACCCGTTATGTATTACCAAATCGCCTACTTGCCAATCTGGACTGGCTGACTCAAGAACAACCCCAGCACCATCGATACCAGCAACCATTGGCCATTTTCTGACTACCGGACCACTGTTGGTGATAGCTAAGCCATCTTTATAGTTTAGCGTCGAATACTCAACCGATACTAAAGTATCTGTCTTTGCCAATTGCGACTGATCTAAAATCTCAATTTGCGCTGAAAACTCAGGGTCTTTTTTTAGGGTTAGGGCTTTAAACATAAAAACGTCCTAAAATAAAAATGCAGGCTAAGTTGGGTCATTAGTTGGGTCATTCATTGGGTCATTCGTTGGGTGATTCGTTGGGTCAAAAGACTATTTGTCCATCCACAAGCGCTATTCAAAACTAATATTATTCTCTTTAATAATGCGCTTCCATCGCAAACTATCCGTCTTAACAAAGTTTAACGCCTCTTCAGGAGACTTACTCGTTACTGCTGGTAAATTGGCTTTGGTAAATGACTCCTTTACTTTGGGTTGCTGGATCGATTTGATAATTGCCGCAAACAATATATCAATAACCGGTCTCGGAGTCTTAACAGGGGCAAAGATGGCATTCCAATTATCACTTCCAATACCTGGATAACCGCCTTCTACTAAAGTAGGAAGATTTGGAAACGCCGCCAGACGATTCGCTGAAGTTGTTGCGTAAGCTTTCATTCGACCACTCTTTACATGCTCTGTCACAGTCGCAGCATTTAATATCGAAAAGTGGATCTCGCCACTAATAATTGCAGTCTGCGAGGACCCAGCACCCTTCGATGGAATATTAACCATCGACATACCAGCCTGGCGGTTAAAATCCAGCATGTCCAAATGCGAATAACCACCGAGGGGAGAAGAAAAATTCAATTGTCCAGGTCGCTGTTTCGTATAGGCAATCAATTCTTTTAAATCATTCGGTGGAAAATTAGGGCCAGACACTAATAGGTTTGGAATCGATGCAACCATACTAATCGGCACCAAATCTTCCGAAGGAATAATTTTTAATTGCTTGGCAAAAATTGTCTCATTGATTGCATTCGTTGATACATTTCCCATTAGTAAAGTGTATCCATCAGCCGCAGACTGAGCAACATAGGTCATGCCGATGTTACCTGCCGCACCTGTCTTATTTTCAATATAAAAACTCTGCCCTAAAGTCTCAGTTAACGCAGCAGCCAAAAGACGCGCAGCAATATCCGTACCGCCGCCGGCTCCTAATGGAACGACAATTTTGACTGGCTTGTTGGGATATGGTGCAGGTTGGGCATGCACTGCAGATCCAAGAAAAAAAATAGCGCTCAATACAGCGCTCAATATCATTGTGAATTTTATTCTATTTAATAACATCCTCTTCCCTGATTATTTTGATTACTTACCGACCAATTTGATTGAATAAATCTTAAGATAACACAGCACACCTAAAATACAAATTCACCAAAACCCTAATCCATCTGCTGGTACGGTATGTAAGAATCGGACTGATCAGAAAATATTCGGAGATGCGCAGCTGCCATTTCAAAAAACTGCCTAACCTGCTCAACGGTTTTAACGCGATGAAGTAATCGATGGTCTGATAACTGCTGACGCCATAAGCGGGATCCACCAAGACCATGCGCAAAGCCCAAAATATGTCGGGTTATACCGGCTAGCTGAAACCGCTCTGGTCGACCACTTTCTTGACAAGCTAATAGCCAGTTTTGCGTATACTCCACGAACTGTTCTTGCACCCGTCGCCAGGTTTGCTCATTTAAAAAGTAACCATAATCTTGACCATTCGTCTCCATCATGCGGTCCCAAGCTAATAAAATAGCTGGTGTGTGATAGGCGGCTCTCCCAATCATAAAGCCATCAAAATCATTCCAATGCGCAAATATCTCTGAATTACCGCTAAGTCCTCCGTTCAATAAAACCTGCACGTGGGGATAATATTTCTTCACATCTACGCGCAGTTGCTTGGCAATCTCATACCGCAGGGGTGGAATCGTTCGATTTTCTTTGGGAGATAAACCTTTTAAGACCGCATTACGAGCATGCACACTTAATTGGGTCGCACCCGCGTCACATATTCCTAACATAAAATCTAAAACATACTGATAATCGTTCTGGGACTGGGCAGGATTCATGGCATCCAGCCCCAAGCGGTGTTTCACAGAAACGGGTAAATCAACTGCCTCTAAAATAGCCAGTACGCAACTCGAGACTAACTTGGGATCGGCCATCAAACAAGCCCCAAAAGAGCCCCTTTGGACTCGTTCAGATGGACAACCACAATTGATATCGATTTGACTGTAGCCCCAACGCTGACCAATCTTCGCTGCTTGAGCTAAATCAAGTGGCTCAGAACCACCCAATTGCAAAACAAGAGGCTTTTCAATCAAATCAAAGTCTAAGTGCTTGGCCTGATCACCAAACAGGATAGCTCCCGCATGCACCATCTCGGTATATAACAGAGCATTCTTTGATAGCATCCGGTGAAATGCTCGACAATGGCGATCGGTCCAATCCATCATGGGTGCGACAGCTAAAATTTTCTTCATTAAACGACGACACTCATGAATTACCAATCATCCTCAATCATCAACTAAATGAAACAACTGCACCTGACCTTGGCTCCAATATAAAACCTTCGACTCATCAACAGCAGTCCAATGCTCCTCATCATCATCAAAAGGCTCAGAGGCAATAGTGTTAATCATGTTTTTGTCATACCCACTAGTCGCATGAATATCCGGCGAGCCGTAAAAAAGACTCGGGGACTGGTGATCACTCGAATAGCGATACGCCCAAATCGATTGGCCATCACTCAATGCGGCAGAGATTCGCGTCTGATCTCCTTCTGGACTTTTACCAATAATGCGCATAATGCAATGAATCGTATCGCGCATTGCCTGTACCGGATCAGTCATCAAACCCATTGTTAGAGCTAATAAAAAAAGTGCCTCACTATCTGTTGTGCCATAACGATAGGCATATAAATCATTAGAGATTAATGACTCAATTTCTCGGCGATGGATATCCCAATTTGCAATATGCCCATTGTGCATAAAAGACCAATTCTGATAAGTATATGGGTGGCAATTCATGCGCGACACACTGGTGCCAGTCGCAGCGCGAACATGGGCAAAGAATAAACTACTCTCTATATGCTTACTAATTTCTCGAAGATTCTCATCATTCCATGCGGGTAAGACATCTTTAAATAAACCCGGCTTGTCGCGTTTACCATACCAAGCAACTCCAAAACCATCCCCATTGGTGACAAAGGCAGATTTAGTCGCTTTTAAACTTTGAGAAATTAAAGAATTTTTTTGCTGAAAAAGTAAATTCTCTAGATAAATACTTTGACCTGCATAAGCCATCCATCGACACATGAATTATTGACCTCCCTTGTGAATTCAGGTTTCTTTATACCATGGGATGTGAATACAGCATAGTGCGCCAAAGGCTCACGGGATGATATTTCTAAAGGGCGTCATCAAACCGCGTATCAACGCCCAGGATGGCAAAAATATTACATGCAAACTAGTAATAACAGACTGTTACGCTTCATATTGGGTGCTGATGTTGAGCAAAAATCCTGAGTACCAGATTTAAAATGTTCCCCAAGAAAAAACCCTGTTACCAAGCTTAGCAAGTTATAACAGGGTTCATGCCCAACGACGTATCCTGAACCAAAAGAGCTATTACGCTTAGACTACTTTCTCTAATGGCTTACTCCAGTGCGCAGCCGCATCTTTACCAAGCGCAGCGTTCACTCTTGGCATAACCTCAGTAGCCATCAACTCCATTGAACGCTTGGCAAGTGCAGGATCCATCCAATCGTGACAGGCATACAGTAAATTACCAAAATCTCCGACCTCTTCCCTAAAATGGAGTATCTGATCAACCACTGAATTCACTGTCCCAGCTAAAACTAGCCGATTAGTGACATATTCAGGAGTGATCGCTGAGTCTGGCATGTTTGGATCGACTTTAAATAAATTACCCCTACCACCATTCACCAATTTTTTACTCAGTTGACTAAAGTAAAAATAGTAAGGACCGCCAGGCTCTTTACCGTATCGTTGCGCAGTTTTTTCATCATCCGCCACAAAAATACTTTTTGCAACGCGCCATTCGTCCGGGTGAGCAACAGCACCTATTGCCTCACGGCCTTCCACGTATTTTGGCCAATGCGTCTTCACCCATTCAGGCATTAAGAAGTTAGCAGAAATAGGCTGCCATCCGCGCCGCGCCATCTCAGTCACGCCCTTCGAAAATGGTGCAACAGCAGTACCAACAATTAATGGATGCGGCTTTTGATAGGGCTTCATAATATACCCCTGCCCAATTTCAGGAATCATTGTATTTGCAACCGAAATTTTCCAATACTCACCATTGATATCGTATGGCGGCTCGGACTCCCAAATCTTTAAAATGGTATTAATACTCTCCACAAACATGGCATTACGATCGTTCTTTAAATTACCAAACACCTCGGCATCTGACATGAGCCCCCCAGGACTAATCCCCATGATGAAGCGTCCCTCTAGCATGTGATCCAACATCGCTGCCTGGGCGGCAATCGCTGCTGGGTGCGCATTCGGTAAATTAATTGTCCCAGTACCTAGCTTGATTTGTTTGGTTGAATGAATCAAGCTAGCTAAAAAAATCATCGAGTTAGTAACCGTTTCAGCGGCGTCTGTAACGTGCTCACCAACATAGGCTTCGCTGTAACCAAGCTGATCAGCCAAAATAACTGCCTCGCGATCCTCTTTAAAGGTTTCTGTAACATTTCTGCCCGGCGGATGGATAGGCATCATAAAGGTACTTAGTTTCATCATTGTCCCGTTAATGTGAGTGGTTCAAAATAGCAATTTGCATGTCAAAGTAAATTCCTACTACAGATACAACATTCAAAGTTTTTTTTATTATAGTACAAAGTAATCAATTGATCATTTAATTATTCAAAAAATAGTTAGTTCGCCCTTGACCTCAATATTTTCCTTAAACAGCCACCCTAAAAATTTAAATATCTATTAAATTCAATAACTTAAGAAGAAACAACTATTGTTGGAATCTGAATTAATTGCGGCACAACCGTCTTCGCTCCCGCTAAATAAGTAGTAATCGTATGTTCAATGATGAGGTCAATATCTAGATCTAAGGGAACATTAAAGATCCACTTTCTCTGCCCTAAATAAAAAATTCTGGAATTGATCCCCCAAGCTAATTCAATTTCACTATCTTGCAAAGGGATTTCATCCACACTAGGTAATCCAATTTCTGCCCTAACTTCAATCGCAATCGGTTCTAAAATACGACTTTTTAGAAAGCGTAAGTATCTGGTATTGATATCCTCGCCTTTTAATCCTGAAAACATAAAAATACGGACCCAGTCATAAGTCAGTGAGACACGCGAATAATCTTTGTACAGCCTGACTAAGCGATCTTGCAAAGGCACCGATCGATCCGCAATAATGGTTTCCCAATACGGATTCCAACGGCCAACATACACCTCTTGGTAGACTCTCTCAATAAGGGCGGCTTTATTCGGAAAGTATCGAAAAATCAGGGATTGTGTTACTCCCAAACGTCGAGCTAATTCCCGTGTGTCGCCATCAAATCCAACCTCAGCAAAAAATGCCACAGCCGCCGCCGCAATTTCTCGGTCACGATCCTCGCGCTTTAAACGCTTGCGAACCGGCAGATTTGGTGTTTCATTTGACATGTGAAATTTTACAATCCGTTATTTTTTAATGCTTCTAAAGACCATAGCACAAAGAAATCATTCAACCACCGAACAAGATTTTTCAAATCAATTACGCAGGTTGAATCATGGTGACCGGCTCTAACTTGCCAGAGGCTGCAGAAATCATAATCGCCTCCAGTGCTGCCACATTAGCTAACATCTCAGCATGTGTCACAGGATAGGGTTTTGTTCCCCGTACACCACTCGCAAAGGCCTCTAAATTTGAGCGAACGGCTGGGGCTGGGGGCATGAAATGTTGCCGACGCTCCTGATCTCGCAATTGCGTAGTAACGTTCCAACCAGTTGGATTTTCAGGATGCGTATTGTCCCGAATCTCAATCCAACCTTTTGAGCCATAGACGCAAAAACGACCGTCAAACGGTGTGGCTAAGATTGCACTAATGAGGGCGTTGGCACCACCAGGAAAAGCCATCATAATACCGAGAGTATCACCGTTTTCAAATTGGCTCCCACGGGTTGCCAACCTTGCCCATACCGCCTCTGATGGACCTAAAATAGCCACCGCTAAGTCAACTAAATGGATACCCGTTGCAGTCAAAGGACCAACTGGCGCAAAACGATTTGAGAGGCGCCAATTATCCGGCGGAAGAGCAAAAAATTTATCTTGAGAAAAGTTCGCCTCAATTTGTAAAACCGTACCAATGGTACCCTTCGCAATTTCTTCACGCAAAGCAATCACTGCTGGCTCAAAGCGCCGCTCATGACCAATGCCTAATTGCACTCCAGCTGCGTTGCAAGCAGCTATAGAAGCTTTGGCATCAGCATAAGTTAAGCACAAAGGCTTTTCACAAAAGACATGCTTCCCAGCCTTTGCCGCAGTTTGAATCTGACTTGCATGAAACTGATGGGGCGTACACAAAATAATAGCCTCAACTTGGGGGTGCTTAATCGCGTCGTCAAAATGCGCCGCAAAGGTCATTTTTGAACCACTATCCTGAGCTGCCTGAACGACTTTTGCATCGTTTTCAACAACTAAAATCACATCTAACAATGGGCTAGCCTCGAGGGTTGCGGTGATAATCTTACCCCACCAACCATAACCGATTACCGCTACTTTTAATGGACTTTGCGACATCTTATCTCCTCACTAACGGTTTTAACTAAAGGGTTTATTTACCGTGCTGCAGCACGAATTCTGTAGATAACTCTTGAAATTTTTCAGGACATTCTTGGTTAGCAATATGGGCTGCAGGCAAAACTTCATGACGGCTATTTACTAAAACTTGATTTAAGTTGGCCACCTCCGCAGTCGGTGCCCCCATGTCGTGTGCACCACTCATTAACAGGACTGGACAAACAACTTGATGAATATATGGCCTCGAATCATAATCCATTACCGCTTTACCACAAGCCATATAGCCATCAGCATGATTGGCGCCAACCATATTTCTCAAAGCTTGATCAACTTGCGGATGGGATTTTCTAAAACCTTCTGTCAACCACCGATCTACCGTACCATCAACAATACTTCCTAAGCCTTTTTCACGGACTGTTTGAATACGAGTGGCCCATTGAGCCCTCGTTTCATCCGTTTGATGGGGTCTAAAACAAGCGCTAACCAGAGAGTTCACCCGATTTGGATAATGCGCCGCCATGTATAAACCCAACATCCCCCCAAGGGATAAACCCAACCAACTGAACGATGCAATTCCAAGATGGTCTACTAAAGCAATCGCATCCTGCGCTAAATCTTGGGTAGAGGCAACGTCACCGTTTGCAGGTGTGTCACCATGTCCACGGTAGTTATACCGTAAGACCAAAAAGTGTTGTTTCCACTCGGCCATCTGGGGTTCCCACATCAAATGATTGGCCCCCAACGAATTGGCTACTACTAAAACTGGGGCATCTATTCTGCCCTCTAATACAAACGAAGTACTTGTCATTACTGTCAGCCTTAAATGGTTTAAATACATTTAGAAATATAGATCACACGATCACTTTAATACACGAATTTTATTTTGACAAGCCCTTATATAAACCATATTTAATTCAAATATAATTGGTGGGGTTTACCCTCATTATAGAATTTATAGACTTTTTAACTATATTTATCAGTATATTAAGCTTAATTTTCCTCAAAAGTTATGGCTTAATAATCGTATTGACATCTAATGATCAAACGATTACTATAGTTTTTAAAGGGAGGATTGTTCCATATGACTAGCGTTGATCAATCGAAAGATACACCAGAGGCTTCACCATTGTTTGATAGTCGAGATTTCCGTAATGCCCTTGGCAATTTTGGGACGGGCGTAACCGTCATCACCACCATTGATCAAGAATTTCGCCCGTATGGGGTCACCGTTAGCTCATTTAATTCCGTATCACTCGATCCACCCCTCATTCTCTGGTCCCAAGTGCGCTCAGCACCAAGCCGCCAAGCTTTTGTGGAGGCACCAGTCTTCGTAGTCAATATCCTCGCAGAAAGTCAAAAAGATCTATCCAACCATTTCGCTAAACCCAGCGAAGATAAGTTTAAAGGCATTGCACACCACCTCAGCCCCCAAGGTATCCCTATTCTAGATGGCACTCTGGGCCATTTTGTTTGCGCCAAAGAAAGAGAAGTCGACGGCGGAGATCACCTTATTTTTATCGGACGAGTTCTCAGTTACTCTTACAATACATCTGAACATGCTGCTCCTTTGTTTTTTTGGAAAGGTAAATACCACTCCGCAGCAGATCATGTCACTTAAAATAGTATTTTTAATTATTAGTAAGGATCCATATGTCAAATGTTAGCCTAGATCAAGCCATAGTAATTGCTCAAACAGCTCTTAAAACTGGCCGTGAAAAGAAGTTCCATCCCCTAACAGTTGTAGTACTTGATGCCGGTGGGCAAATGAAAGCGCTGCTACGTGAGGATGATTGTAGTATCTTGCGCCAAAATATTGCGATGGGTAAAGCCTGGGGTTGCCTAGGTATGGGCTTTGGGGGACGTGAACTGTTTCGCCGTCAAGAAAAAATGCCAGCATTTTTTACCGCTTTAAACGCTATGTCTGATGGCAAAATGGTACCTGTTCCAGGGGGAGTTCTGATTCGAGACGAAGCAGGCAAAATTATCGGTTCAGTTGGTATTACCGGTGACACTTCTGATAATGATGAAATTTGTGCAGTTGCTGGAATTTTAGCTGCCAAGCTCGTACCAGATACAGGCGATAAATAGTTTGCTCTTGCGGTTCATCAAAAATACGCCTTGTCGCACCTACAAGTGACAAGGCGTATTTGTTTGTCTGTATTTGTTTGTCTATCCGCTTGATTTAAAACCTCCAGTTAGTGCTTCAGTAAACACTGTAAAACTAGTCTGCACAGTCAAGATCTACGCCTGTAAAAACATTCTCCTTAAATAATCAGCCAGTGCAGGATTTGTCAATAAAATAGGTCTTTACAATAGTTCACATATACTCAATTCAACCAACCGATAGCTCGTCTCAAGAAGAAAGTACGTATGCATGAATGGCAAAATACCCTAGCGCAAATTGTTGGCGCTAATCACGTTCTCACCGATGCGGATGCCAAACCATTTTTAACGGATTGGCGCGGGAAGTTTTCTGGGCAAGCAAAAGCGGTAGTTCGACCCAAAAACACGCAAGAAGTAGCTGCAATTGTAAAGTGGTGCTATCGCCACCAAGTCCCAATTATTCCTCAAGGTGGCAATACGAGCCTGGTGGGGGGTGCAGTCCCCAATCAATCTGGGGATGGCATCGTTCTTCTGATGACCCGCATGAATCAAATTGATGAAACTGATCTGGATAATGACACGATCACTCTAGGAGCTGGTTGTGTTTTACAGGATGTCCAAGAACATGCCTTTAAAAATAATCGCTTATTTCCGCTCTCTTTAGGAGCAGAAGGATCTTGCACGATCGGCGGTAATTTAGCAACGAATGCAGGTGGTACACAGGTCATCCGGTATGGCAATATGCGTTCTCTCACTTTAGGCCTAGAGGTTGTCGGTGCAAATGGCGCCGTTTGGGATGGTCTGAGGGGACTGCGTAAGGATAATACTGGCTACGCCCTCCGAGACTTATTTATTGGCAGTGAGGGCACTCTAGGAATCATTACTAAAGCGACTATTCAATTATTCCCATTACCTGCTGCACAGTGCACCGCGATGGTCGCGATTGCATCCATTGAAGAAGCTTTACAGTTACTCAAATTAGTAAAAAAGGGCTTTGGCCCTGCTCTCACTGGCTTTGAAATCATGTCTAATCAAACTCTTCAAATGGTTGAACAAGCCTTTACTAACCAACACATCCCCTTTAGCAATCCCAGTAAAACAGCCCCATGGTTTGGCTTGATTGAATTATCCGATAGCGAGAGTGCAGAGCACGGTCAACAACAATTTGAAAACATTTTAGGTCAAGCGCTTTCTGAAAATATAATTCAAGACGCAGCAATTGCAAATAACCTTACTCAAAGCAAAGCTTTTTGGCATCTGCGAGATAGTATCAGCCTAGCCCAAAACCAAGCCGGTAAAAGTATCAAAATGGATATCACCATACCTATCTCACGTATCCCAGAATTTATAAGACAAACTGACCAAATCCTCCAAGAAAAATTTCCAGGTATTGTCAATCTGAGCTTTGGTCATTTAGGAGACGGAAATATTCATTACAACGTCGGTGGTTCTGTCAATTTCAACGATGCGGATATTGTTAACGCAGAAGCATCCGTTTACGAATTAGTTCATCAACAAGTTTATGCAATGAATGGCTCTATTAGCGCAGAACATGGTATTGGCCAATTAAAAAATCAGGCCCTCAGGCAATACAAAAGTCCCATTGAAATGCAAATGATGCGCGCCATTAAAGATACCCTAGACCCGCAGGGAATCTTCAATCCAGGAAAAATTTTTACTTAAAAAATTCCCCGTTACCCGACAACGCCCCCCCTAGCTCGATATTAATTGTGCCAAGCGCTCAGCAGATAAGGGTAAATGCCGCGCCCGAATCCCTAGAGCACTTGCCAAGGCATTGGCAATGGCCGCACCGGTTGGACCCGCAGAGGCTTCACCGCCGCCAAGACTTGGCTGATCTACTTGATCGAATAACTTTACTTCGACCTCCGGCACTTCATCAAACATAAGTATTGGATAGGTATCCCAAGTTTTTGATAATACACCTTGCTGATCCCAAGTAACCATCTCTTTTAAAGTCCAACTCATCGATTGAATAATGCCACCTTCAATTTGATTAGCTAAGCCGTCGGGGTTAATAATTTTGCCAACATCGGTTGTGCACCAAAAGTTTTCTACATGAATCTTTTCTTCAACACGAATCTTAGCGATGACAGCGCAATAGGCACCAGCATTTTTATAACGACTAAAAGCCACTCCTAGACCGGTTCCCTCGGGCAATTGATCCCGACTTGACCAATCAGCCATCAAGGCAACTTCCGTGAGCAAATTGCGTGAGCGTGGGTCCTTTAAATACGATAAGCGCAGTGCAATTGGATCTTGACCAAGATCAAGAGCTAATTCATCCATGAAGGATTCCATTGCAAAAACATTTAAATAAGCACCAAGACTTCTTAAGGCCGAAGTGCGCAGCGGCACTTGAGGCACCATGTGGTGAGTCAAAATTTGCTGGGGAAAATCGTACAGAGAAATCGCATTACGTAAGCCCCCGCCCTGCGGCAAAGGATTATCTTTGGTCACATCCACCGGATGTGGTGGATCAATCATATACGCACCAAATAAGTTCAACCCGCCACCAGATCCTGGTCTAGCGATATGTGTCGGGGACCAAATATGTGTTGCAAATCGTACGACTCGGCCAGCCTCATCTAAGCCCGCCTCGATTTCTGACATACTGGGTGCACCAAATGGACTGGCTGCTAACTCCTCTTCACGCCCCCACTGCACACGGATCGAAAAACCAGTTTCTTTCGCTAAAAAAGCCGCATCAAATCCAACGTCATCCGCACTATTATGTCCATAACAACCAGCGCCATGCGCATGAATTACCTGCACAGTATGGGGCTCTTGACGCAAGGCCTTCGCAATTGAATCTCGCAGCAAATGAGGCCCTTGCGTATGGGACCAAACCGTAATCTGACCATCCTTGATTTGTGCTAAAGCACAGGCCGGCCCAATAGAGGCATGCGCAATAAATGGTCTGGTGTATCGCGCCTGTATTGTCCTAGTAACTGGTTGAGCACTGCCATGCTCATAAACCACTTCCGTACCGGATGGAGACGACAATAGCATCGACTCCGTATCCGTTTGCACACCAACGTATGGGGGGGTCTTCCAGGTTACTAAGTCTTGTGCCTTAGCTGCGGCGTCAACTAACAAAGCTTCATTTTGCCCTATTAAGGCTAAGAAATTCCCACTTCGAACTACTTGTTCGACGCCCGCTAAGGCTTTCATGGTGGCTAAATCTATCGTCTCTATCGTCGATAAAACATGGCCACTACGAATCATCCTGGCATGGCGCATTTCTGGTAAAACCATATCATGGATAAAAGCCGCACCGGTTAACTTGGCAATTAAATCATCACGAGCAATGTCTTGACCAACAACTTGCATCTTGACCTGCTGCAAAGATTGATCAATTTCTATTGAACCCTGAATCGGTACGTTTAAATTAACCTGCGACGCTAACTCCGCATAAGATACCGTTCGATTTGATGGGCTTGTTGAACTCGAAAAAATTCCATGTCGAATCTCAATTAAGCCTACTGCAACGCCTAAGTTTTTTGCAGCTGCTTGTAAAAATAACCAACGCGCAAAACCCAAAGCAGATTTTAGGGCTGCCCCACCATTTTCAATAGATAAACTACCAGCTGTGTACCACTCATTGGGAGCAACCGCCGTATTGCCTGCAACCCAATGTATTTGGGTCAAATCAAGGCCTAACTCCTGCGCCGCAATTTGCCTAAGCGCCGTTTGGATTCCCTGCCCTAGTTCAACCTTTCCAGTGTAGACGGTTAGTCGCGGTAAATGATCAAGGCCAAACCACTGTGTAAGAAGTGGATGCAATACGATATTCGCTGGCAAACTCATTTGGACCTGATTCATTGCGATACCCCCTCTTTTAGTTGCTCTATGACGCGATCAATGGCGCGCAATATCCGAATGTGTGTCCCGCATCGACATAAGTGTCGATTTAAAGATTCGTTGAGATCTTCTCGAGATGGCGAAACATTTTGATGAAGTAATGCCGTGACGGACATCAATATACCGTTAATACAATAACCACACTGGGCTGCTTGCTCAGTAATAAAAGCTGCTTGCACCATTTTTCCAATCGGATCTGTAACTAAACCCTCTGGGGTGAGGACTGATTTTTGCGCAACGGACCAAAGTGGCGTGTCACAGGACTGCATTGCCTGTCCATCAACAATCACAGTGCAAGCCCCACAATTGCCAGTTCCACAACCAAAACGTGTCCCTTTATGATCCAAGTCATTGCGAATAACGTATAAAAGTGGGGTCTGATCACTGACATGAACAGCCGCGTTTTTTCCATTCAGTACAAACTCCGTAGAACTAGTCATAGTTACTTTTACCTCTTTAAACGATTTAAAATATTTACTTAGAATGCGTCTTAATAAACCAAGCAGGAACCTCTAAACCATCAGCTTCGCCCAGACCAGCAGCAGAAGTTTTATCAAATTCTTTTAAAGTAGCGCTCGTGACTGGAATATCCCAACCCATTGATTTGGCCTCCTCGATCATCGTGCGTAAATCTTTACGAATGTTATCTAATGTAAATGCAGCATTGGGAGATACTTGACCATTTAAAGATGCCACAATTGCAGGTGCTCTGGCTTTCAACATATTTGGAGCACCAGATGTGTCCGACAAAATATCAATTAAGCGCTCTGGTGAGATATCTAATTTCGAAGAAATGGATAAAGCTTCACTAAAAGATTGCCAAAATACTAATAAGGGTAAGTTCACTGACAGTTTGAGCGTTGTGCCAGAGCCATTTGGACCAACATGCTCCACGCGTCGACACAACTGATCAAGAATCGGTTTGGCTTTAGCAACGTCTTCATCTGAGCCACCAACTAATCCAAGTAGCTTACCATCTCGCGCAGGCCCAACCGTACCCCCAACGGGACAATCAATAACTCCGCCACCCTTGGCCAAGACATCCTTGGCAAGGGCAATCGAAGTGGATGGTCGAACCGTACTCATCTCAATCAATAACTTCCCAGACAAATCAGCCTCCAAGACACCGCCAGCTCCACGATAAGCTGAGTCTATAGCTGCACCATCGGTCAATATGGAAATCGTGATTTCGCAGGCAGCAACAACCGCCGATGGACTTGAAGCAGTCTTTGCACCTAGCTCAACTAATGGCTCAGTTTTGGCCATGGAGCGATTCCAAATAGTTACCTCATGGCCACAGGCCAAAAGTCGTTGAACGATTGCTCCGCCCATACGTCCTGTTCCAATCAAGCCAATTTTCATCCTGTCTCCCTAGTTAATGAGTAATATATCTCGTATTTAGTTACATTTTTTGCTTGGATAAGTACAAATATCCTAAAACATCTTAAATGATCTCAATTTAAGCCGTTTGAAATATTCAAAACATCATAAATAGTAGTGATCAAATAATCAATAGTGGAACAAAAATTTGGCTAATTATTTCATCTTTGTCAGCATTGCGCCGAAAATTACAAATCTCAAAAGGCTACTTCAAACCCATAACTAAGTACTAACCCTTATATTTTAACTCTTCAGTTTGCATTATTCTCAAAAGATTATGCATTCGCGAGTATGATGAGGTCACCTAAATCATCCTAGATTTAGTATTGATCAGTTAATCACTTAATTGTATAAAATTTTTTTAACGAGTAGACCTTGACCTGAAGGAGTTATATATGAGTTTTGATCGTCGTTCATTTTTGCAAGGTACTGCTGCAGCAGGTCTAAGCTTAGCTGCGCCAGGCATCATCCGCGCCCAAGGTTCTAATGAGCCAATCCGTCTAGGACTTCTCACTGTAAAAACAGGGCCCCTAGCTTCTGGTGGAATCGATATGGAAATCGGTCTAAAACAGTGGCTAGCTGAAAATAATAATATGATGGCCGGCCGAAAAGTTGAACTGACCGTCGCCGATACCGGTGGAGTTCCCGCAAATACTAAAACAAAGATTTCTGAACTCTATGAGCGCAATAAAATTCATGCCTTAATGGGCCCACTCGCAGCCTTTGAAGCCCTAGCAGTCGATGACTACATTAAGGCTCAAAGAATTCCAACTCTTTCCGTGGCAGCGGCCGAAGATATGACTCAGCGTAAAGCGAATCCTTGGTTTGTCCGAGCAACCTCAACTTCATCGCAATGTGCTCACCCAATGGCAGATTACTGTGCCAAAATTAAGGGATACAAACGGATGATCGTGATTGCTGACGATATTGCTTATGGTCACGAAATGCTTGCCGGCTTTCAGCGTGTCTTTGAGGAAAATGGCGGAAAAATTGTCCAAAAACTCTTTCCACCACTAACAGTTCCTGATTATGGTAGCTTCTTGGCTCAACTGAATCCTAAAGTCGATGCCATCTTCTTGGGCTTTGCTGGTTCAAATGGCTTTCGGTTCATTCGCCAATTCAATGAGTATGGTCTAAAAGGTAAAATGGCCATTGTCGGTGGTATGACAGCACTCGATGAGGCAGTTCTTAAAAACATGGGCAATGAAGCACTCGGCATTGAAACGGCTTGCTGGTATTCTGCTGAATTAAACAACCCAATTAACAACAAGTTTTCTCCAGCATTTCGGGCGGCCAACAAATACGACCCAGGTTTTTACGCAGCGAGTACCTTTGTCAACGCCGCTATTCTGGACGCAGCATTAAAAGTAGTTGGTGGTAATGCCTCGAATCGTGATGGACTTATGGCCGCTCTACGTAAAACAAATCTGCCAACCGCTCGAGGGCCTGTATCCTTTGATAGTTATGGCAATATCGTCGGCGATGTCTTTATCCGAAAAGTCGAGCGCAAAGATGGTCGCCTAGTAAATACCGTGACGAAAACTTATACGAACGTGAGTCAGTTTTGGACCTACGAGCCAAAAGGTTTCTTAGCCAATCCTGTTTATTCCAGAGACTATCCACCCGCCAAAAATATTGAATCTTAACCCTTTTTAGAAATACAAGTATGCAATTTTGGGTCATTCAAACCCTAAATAGTCTAGCACTCGGAGGTCTGCTATTTATGCTTTCCTCTGGGTTTGCCCTTATTTTTGGCCTCATGCGTATTGCTAATTTAACGCATGGCTCTCTGTTTATGATAGGTGCTTATATCGGTGCAACGGTCCTTCGAGAAGGCTACGGACTTTTTGAAGCAACGATTGTGGCGATGATCGGTGTGGCAATTCTAGGTGGTCTCATCGAACGCTTTATTCTGCGCGCCCTAGGTACAAACTCCCAAGGTCAAGTGTTAGCCACTCTGGGCTTGTCTTTCGTTGCAGCCGATGCCTGCCTTATGATTTGGGGTGGAGATCCAATTCCAATTAACGCCCCAGAAATGTTCCGCGATCCACTGGAGTTATTTGGCTTTATGTTTCCAACCTATCGACTCGTAGTTGTGGGTATTTCTTGTGTCATCGCCTTAGTCCTCTATTTACTCATGGAACGAACTAGGCTCGGTGCCATGATCCGTGCCGGAGTTGATGATATGCAAATGGCTAGAGCTGTAGGCATTCCTGCGTCTATGCTTTTTACTGTGGTTTTTTGCTTGGGCGCACTTCTTGCCGGTCTTGGTGGAACGGTTGGTGGCCCAATGCTTAACGCCTACCCTGGACTTGATGCCGACATGCTACCCCTGGCGCTGATTGTAGTAATTCTTGGGGGCGTAGGGAGCCTTATAGGTACTTTTGTTGCGAGCTTTATCATTGGTTTTGTCTACACCTTCGGGATTGCCTTAGTCCCAGATTTGGCCTATGTCATTCTTTTCTTACCCATGGTATTCGTGATTGCCTTCCGACCTTCTGGATTATTTGGAACAATCAAAGCATGACCCTCAAAAACAGCCTTACTTACTTCGCTTTAATCCTTGTTTGTACCCTCTTACCACTTGTTTCAGGAGAGTACTACGTCAATTTAGGTAGTCAAATTATGATCGCTGCAGTGTTCGCGGCGAGCTTAAATTTATTAGTGGGTTATGGTGGACTGACATCTCTTGGACATGCTACATTTTTAGGCCTCGCCGCCTACGTTTCAGCCTGGCTTTATCTCAATATGGGCATGGGACATGCCTACTCAGCTCCTGTTGCACTTGGCTTAACTACATTAGTTGGGGCTTTATTTGGTTGGATCTCTTTACGCGCTTCTGGTTTAAGTTTTTTGATGCTAACCTTAGCTCTGTCACAAATTGTTTGGGGTGTCGGCTACCGATGGGTAAGCCTGACGAATGGCGATAATGGACTCTCTGGTTTAACTAGACCAATGCCATTTGGCTGGGACCTCGAAAATAGTACTAATTTTTATTGGTTTACCTTAATCGTTACTATCGCTTGTCTGTTCTTTATCGGGAAGATTGTCAATTCACCTTTTGGGGCAAGCCTAAAAGGTACTCGAGATCAAGATAAACGGATGAGTGCACTTGGTTATGATGTCTGGAAAATTCGCTGGATCACTTTTGTGATGTCTAGCTTTTTTGGTGCTATTTCAGGACTTTTATATGTTTACTTCAATAAATATATCCACCCAAGCGTCATCTCTATCACCTCCTCGGCTGAAGCACTCTTATGCGTCATAGCCGGTGGATCAGGTACTCTGGCTGGTCCCATCATCGGCTCCATTTTGATCGTTCTTCTGAAAAATTATGTCTCTGGTTTTGTTGAACGCTGGAATATGCTCCTAGGAGTTATCTTTGTTTTTATTGTGATCTTTATGCCCGCTGGTTTAGTCCCCGGAATCGTCCAACTGAAAACACGTTTACTAGGGGATAAAAAATGAATTATGCCCTAGAAGTCAAAGACCTGCAGAAAAGCTTTGGCGGGGTTGCCGTCACCCAAAATGTTTCTCTCCAAGTAATGCCAGGCGAAAGGCGCTTAATCATTGGACCTAATGGTGCTGGTAAAACAACCCTTTTTGCCCAAATTACGGGTGATATCAAACCAGACTCAGGAAGCATTACGCTCTTTGGCAAAGAGATGACCAGTCAACCAATCCATGCCAGAGCCCACCTTGGTATGAGTAGAACCTATCAAATTATTACGCTTTTTCCAAAAGATACGCTCGCACACAATGTTGTGCTAGCCCTCCTAGGTGTTAGTCAGCGTAAGAAGCAAATTTTTTCGAGTATGAAACTAACAGACCAAATGTATGACCAAGCACTTGAGATCTTAGATCACGTCGGATTAAAAAATCAGGCCTACCGAAAAGTAACTGAAATCTCCTATGGGGAACAACGTCGTGTCGAAATTGCCATAGCTCTGGCTCAAAATCCCCAAGTCCTACTTCTAGATGAACCATTAGCTGGACTATCAAAAAATGAACGTGTTATGGTAGCAGATTTAATTAATTCTATTTCAAAAGAAAAAGCCATCGTCATGATTGAGCATGATATGGAAACTGCTCTAGCCTTCGCGGAAAAAATACTGGTGCTGCAATACGGTAAAGTCATCGTTGATGGTGATCGCGACACAGTGATCAATGATCCAAAAGTCCAGGAGGTCTATCTTGGCCACTGATGCTCTTGTTCTTGAGCAAGTTAACTCACATTATGGGGATAGCCACGTCCTTCATTCCATATCCTTGACCTTGCGAACTGGCTCACTGCTCGCCTTACTCGGCAGAAATGGCGCAGGAAAAACAACCACAATGAAAACAATTTCTGGACTTTTAGAAGCCACGTCTGGAAAAATTCTTTTATTTGGTCAAGATATTGCAAAAAAGAATCCTGAAAATATTGCGCGCGCTGGAGTTCGTTTAGTTCCCCAAGGACGTCGTATATTCCCAAGCCTGAGTGTTGAAGAAAATCTCCAAGTAGCAGCCCAAAAAAGACCTATTCAAAACCCATGGAATATTCCACGGGTTTACGATTTATTTCCCCAATTGCGCGATCGCTTTAAACAGCGTGCTGGAACTCTTTCTGGTGGTGAACAACAAATGCTTGCTATCGGTCGTGCGCTGATGGGAAATCCCGATATCCTTCTGCTGGATGAGCCCTCCGAAGGACTGGCACCATTGATTGTTGCTGAAGTTGCCAGAGGTATTGAACAAATCAAAAAAGAAGGCTTGTCGATTCTGCTAGTAGAACAAAATTTCAACCTAGCAATGAGTGTAGCAGACGATATCGTAGTTCTTAATACCGGTGAAGTTGCCTATGCAGGCAGTGCCGATGATGTAAGAACAACTCCTGATCTTGCAACGCGTCATCTAGGTGTGTTTTAATTCAAGCAATCATCTACTAAACTACGTTTTTTTAAATCCGAGGCTCTTATGTTCTTTACTTGCTCTTCATCGTGTTCCGATCCCAGCCATCAGCATCTGAGTAATGACTATGCCCAAATGATGGCAACAAAAACTACTCAGAAAGTTGCTTCAAATAGTCAAGCTGCTTCTTTAGCAAAATCCAAGAACTCCCAAAAGAAACTTCCAGCTACTCAACAAATAGTAAAAAATAGTAAAGGGAAGCATCTCGTCGTTGATATCCATTGTCATTATCTCAATCCTGAAGTGAACGCCAAAACAGCGCACCTCAATGCCCCGTCTTATGATCCAACAGTCATTTATGCGAATGACCTAACGAATCAAACAAATATTTTGCAGATGAAAACTCGTGCCCCAAAATTGATGGGTATCGAAGAGCGTCTCCAAGATATGGATAAGATGGGTGTAGATATTCAAGCTGTAGCCCCCGCACCTTATCACTATTTCTATTTTACTGATCCCGAACTGGGTGCTAGTCTAGCTCGTGATGTCAATCATGGCATTGCTAATGTGGTTGCAAGCCATCCGGATCGTTTTGTCGGTTTAGGCTCTGTCCCGCTTCAAAATCCTAAGATGGCAGTCAAAGAACTTGAATATTGTGTTAAGAAATTAGGTCTCAAGGGCGTGGAGATTTGCACCAATGTTAACGGCAAAAATCTTACGGATCCAAGTCTTGGTCTTGAAAAGTTTTTTGCAAAAGCGAATGAACTTGGGATTGTCGTATTTATGCACCCCCTAGGATTTACCCAAGGTGAGCGCCTGAGTAATCATTACTTTAATAATGTCATTGGCAATCCCCTAGAAACGACTATTGCTGTTAGTCACCTGATTTTTGATGGTGTCATCGCTCGCTATCCTAAAATCAAATTCTTGGCTGCGCATGGTGGTGGCTTCCTAGCTCATTACTGGGCAAGAATGGATCACGCTTGGGGAGCTAGAAAAGATTGCCGAACTGTTATTAAGAAAAAACCATCATCTTATCTGGAGAAAATTTACTTTGATACGATTACGCATGATCCCGAAATGCTCGGCAATCTAGTTAACCGCTTCGGGGCAAATCATGTCATGCTTGGGACAGATTATCCATATGATATGGCGGATGACCATCCGTTGAAAACCATCAAAGCTGTCAAGGGACTCTCCACGAGCGATCGACAATTGATTGAAGGTGGTAATGCAGTCAAACTGATGAAAATAAAAATTTAACCCTCGTATCATTCAAAAAAAGACCCGCAATGCGGGTCTTTTAATTCATATGAACGACTCGTTGAGATTATCCAAACTCTATTCCTAACACCCGGAACATTACTTCTCTAAATAATTCGATACGGGATAATCTCTTGAGTACACAGGATTAGATAAAAACTCCGCTGTCTTGTATGTCCAAAACTGACTAACTCCAGGATAAGTCTTGATCACTGTATTGGTTAATCGCCCACCTTGACGCTCTACCTTGCGGATATAAACGTTCATGATCGGATTGCCTAAGGCATCTAGGGTAATCTTCCCCCGAGGGTCGTTATCAACTTGCACATTACGTAACGCTGCCATGAAACTTTTCTTATCTTCAATTTGACCTTTAACCCCTTTAAGAGCTTGTTCAAGCATCAAAGCAGCGCCATATGCCCCAACAGAATAATAACCTGGGGCCTGCTTAAATTCTTTCGCTAAACCTTGCGCAAACTTTTGGTTATTTGGATTGTTAATCGTCTCTGCATACCAGCCAGAAGAAATAACATTTAATGCTTCATCACCCATGGAGATCAATATACCTTCATCAACGGATGTCATATTACCAATTACCGGTAATTTTTCTTTCATACCGTATTCTCTATATTGACGCAGAAATTTCACCCCATTACTGCCTGCAAAAGCAATAAATACGGCGTCAACATTGAGCTTGATCTGACTAATGTAAGCACCATAATCTGCAGTATTTAAGGGTGACCAGAGTTTTTGCACGACCTTACCGCCGTTTTCCTCAAAAGTTCGCTGAAAGCCACCGACATTCTCATGACCAAAAGCAAAATCATCCGCTACGATCGCAATCCGCTTATATTTGAGCTCTTTGGCAACATATTCTCCTAATGCGTGGTTAGCTTGTGCTGAACTTCCCACGGCTCTTACAAACCAAGGGTTTGGCTTACGCTGCGTCAAATCTTCAGCACCTGCAGATGGAGAAATCGTGGGAATCTCGGAACGCCGGATATAGTCATCTACGGCTAAAGCTTCAAACGCGGCTAAAGGACCAATAACGACGTGGACCTTATTTTTCTCAACCATTTCTTGCATCTTGGTCTTCGTAATAGCTGGTTGGCCAGCTGTATCGCCAATAAACAACTCCACCTTACGGCCAGCAATCATATTGTTACGCTCCTTTAAATAGAGCTTTAAACCATCTTCCATTTGGATGCCACCGGCCGCTAATGGGCCCGATTTGATGGTTAAAAATCCAACGCGAATAGGGCCAGTGTCAGCCGCCAAACTCGGAGAAACAAACAGCCAACTTAAACCCAAGCTACAAGTAATTGCCACCAAAAATTGGCAAAAGATTCTGATTGATTTCATCTCAATTCCTTTATATTTTTATCTTTAAAATACTTCAACTGCTATCTTACAACGAGAATCGATTTACTTCTAAATCTAAGTTATCAAGATAATAGTCAGCCTCCAACCAAATAGAATTCACCCAATTTTATTTTGATTTTGAAGCAGTTTAAATAAAAACCCTCTGAGACTTTGTAGGATCTTCAACTCAGATATAAACGCCAATTTGAGTATTATTTTTAATCCGATGTTGGGTAAATCCGATCGATATGAAAATTCCAAGGTCTTCTCTGTATTACACCGATTGGCATAGACTACAATCAAGACTCTTCATTCATTTTTCAGGAATTTGTAATGACTTCACTAAGCGTCCAACAACACCAAATCAATTTACAGGGCAAACAATTCAGCTTTAAATTATCTGGCTCAGGCCCAGCAATTGTGCTCTTTCACTCACTCCTTGCTGATCAAACAAGCTTTGATTTGATTACCCCAACACTTGCTAAAACCCATCAAGTGATTCAACTAAGCCTACCAGGCTTTGATGAATCCGACTTCGTAGGAAGTTCTCTCGATCAAATTTCTGACCAAATCGCTGCCGGTATACAAAGCCTCAAATTAAGCTCTCAACCAATTTTCTTAGGAAATGGCTATGGAGGCTTTGTTGCCCTTAATACCGCCATACGCCACCCAGAGCTCCCATCAAGATTAGTACTTGCTGATTGTGGCGCATGCTTTTCAGAGCAAGGAAGGGCCGCTTTTAAAGGGATGTCAGATAATGCAAAAAATAAAGGACTCGAAGGTATCGCTGATATCGCGATGCGCCGACTATTCGCACCTGCTTACCAAGAACTACACCCCGAATTAATAGCATCTCGTAAGGAACGCTTTATCGCTGTGAATCCGGAAACATTTCACGGTGCTTGTCATGCCCTTGCAACGATGGACCTTCGCCCACAACTGCAACAGTTGACTATGCCTGTACTGGTCTTAGTTGGGGAGCAAGATGAGGCAACGCCACCTGCCATGTCAGAAGAATTAGCCAAACTATTACCGAATGCCAAACTAATTATTCTCAAGGGACTAGCTCATGTCCCACAATTACAGGACCCACAATTATTCTTAAAAGAAATCTCAGAATTTATTATGAATTAAATGTATTCAGCAAAAACGCATGTAAGTCTATTTGATTTCTATTCAAACCTGCCATCACTGACTGCTAAAAGTATTAAGATTAAAATCGCAATTTACTCAATATTCAAGGAAAACTACCATGGTCAAAAAAAATTTAGCAAGTTCCAAAAAATCAAATCCAACTAAGAAGGCTTCACCCACTACCAAGGTAACCCCAGAAAAGTTAGGATTAAATGTGGGAGTTATTGGACTTGGCATTATGGGTTCTTCAATCGCGACGAATCTTCACCGGGCAGGCTTTCAGGTCTTTGGATTTGATCCAAGTCCTAAACAACAAAAACTTCTTAAAAAGGTTGGCATTGAGGTCTGTGCATCCGTTTCCGAAGTTGCTCAACAATGTCCTTATATGCTTTTGTCACTCCCCTCGGTTTTAGCCCTAGAGAATGTCACAAAAGATATTGCATCTTCAGCAAAAAAAGGCACTATTGTTGCTGAACTTGGTACCTTACCGCATGATGCTAAAGAGGCCTCTCGACAATTACTATCAAAAAAAGGGATTCAGTTACTTGACTGCCCCCTTTCAGGTACCGGGGCGCAAGCTGTAACGGGCGACCTCATCGTCTTTGCAAGTGGTGAAAAGAAACAGACTATAGCTATGGAACCAGTTTTTAAAGGTTTTGCCCGAGGTTGCTATTATGTGGGCGCCTTTGGTCAGGGGATGAAAATGAAAATAGTCGCTAACCACTTAGTGGCTATTCATAATGTATCAACCGCTGAATCAATACTCCTCGGAATTCAAATGGGACTTGATCCAAATATGATTGTCAAAGTCATCGGTGATGGGGCTGGTAGTTCACGAATGTTCCAAGTGCGTGGTCCATCTATGGCAAACCGTACCTGGGATAAAGCGACAATTACAATCGATGTTTTTTCAAAAGATATGCACCTCATCGGCGAAGCAATCGAATCATATGCCGTACCTGCGCCACTCTTTAGTTCTTGTGTGCCTGTTTATAACGCCGCAAAAGCTCTAGGTCACGGCCAAGACGATACAGCATCTGTATATAAAGTTCTTGAAGACTGGTCGGCAACTGCTATTAAAAAAAATAAAAAATCAAAAAAATAAGTTCATTTATTATGAGGGTTTTTAGTTAGTTCAGCTACTGGACTAACCGGCGATAGAAGTGATTAATTTGAGAATCAGTGCGTACATCAAATGTGCGTACTGGCCTTTGCAGTGCTATTCCTTCCAGAGTTGTGCATCGACTGAGTGCCACATAAACTTGTCCCGGTGCAAATGTACCCCCAGATAAATCTACGCGAACTTTTTCTAAAGTCTTACCCTGACTCTTATGAATCGTCACTGCCCAAGCTAGCATCAATGGGAACTGTTCATACTTACCATTTATAACCGGTTTTATTTGATCAGCTTTAGCATCAAACTCATATTGATACGACTCCCAAGAAAAAATGGGGACTTCAACAATCGTCGCCCATTTAGATGATTTACCATGCGGCGCATCAGTCTGAACAATCACTTGATCATGACCAAGACTAATAACTTTACCTAAGGTACCATTCATCCAACGTCGCGGAATATTCTTATCGTTAGCAGTAAACATAACCCGTGCACCCATTTTTAAAGTTAAATCAAGTGGTGACGGCAAATTACGCTCATCGACATGAAATTTACCCTCTAACTTTCCTCGATACACTTTTATTTCTGTATCTAAAGCAAGCATTTCGGCCTGGTTAATACTATCTGCACGCTGATTAGTTGTGGTTAATACAATGGCTTGCTTATCGACTAACGCGTCCGACTGATAACATGCATCATTAATTATTTTCAAGGCATTTTCAACACCTTGATTAGTTCGTATTTGATTTAATAAATCCGTAAAAAAAATATCTTTTTGCCTAAAAATTTTCTTTAAATCAATGTAAGTAATATCTTTTCCTCTTAAGGCCATGGCATGAAAAAAATATGCTGCTTCGTATTCACGCGCATGCAATACCTCCATCTCCTGCGCTCGAACAACGGGAGGTAATTGGTATAAATCACCAACAAAAAGTATCTGAACACCACCAAAAGCCTTCCCCTCTCGAGGGCCATTGACGCGTAAAAACATATCGATTGCATCAATGATATCGGCTCTCACCATCGATATTTCATCAATGATAAGAATTCCTAATTTATTGTAAAGTCGTCGATCCTTTAATTTTTTAATGTCATCTTCCGGAAAAATCAACCTGGGAGGAAAACGAAAAAAAGAGTGGATTGTTACCCCTCGCACCTGAAGAGCAGCTACGCCAGTTGGGGCAACCACCGCTACTTGCTCTTCTAAAACATTTCGCAAATGGTTGACTAGAGTCGTCTTACCCGTTCCAGCACGCCCACTAATAAAAATAAAAGGGTCTTTTCTAGCAATTGCCTTTAATACATCTTCATACTCAGGAGTAATTTCGATCAAGCGAGTCTTCTTTACAGTAAGTAACACACAAAACATTATTAAGACGATATCCCCTATTATCCAATCTTTTACCTTCATCTCAATATTGTTTTAGAAATGCCGAAACTGATAAAATAAAACTCTATAAAGAGACAAAGGATTCATCATGCCATCCGCGCAAGTTCGAGGAGTTGAAATCGTTTACCAAATTATTGGTGATCATGGGCCTTGGTTTGCTTTATCTACTGGTGGTAGAAGAAGTCATAACGAGTTTGTATCCCTAGCAAAAAAAATTGCTACGGGTGGCTTTCGAGTTTTGTTGCATGATCGACGCAATACCGGTGCCTCTGAAGTAGTAATTAGTGGCCAAGAAGGCGAAGAAATCATTTGGGCTGACGACCTCGCCCAACTCTTAAAACAGCTTGGAGCAACACCAGCCTTTATCGGTGGGGCATCATCTGGAGCTAGGCTCTCTATATTGGTCAAACAGCGTCATCCTGAGATGGTCAAAGCCCTCGTTCTCATGCGAGTAACGGGTGGTGATACCGCGGCTACACGCCTGCCTTACAAATACTACCAAATGTTCATCGACGCAGCTAAGGCTGGTGGCATGAACGGTGTTTGTGCTACGCCTGACTATCAAGAACGCATCAAAGCTCGGCCCCAAAACGAATCTATTCTCATGAATATGAAGGCCGAGCAGTTTATTGCGGTCCTAGAAAACTGGCTCACTATCTTTACAAGCGGGCCAACCTATCCAGTGATGGGTGTAGAAGAAGCCACTCTCAAGTCAATCAATGTACCTGTTCTAATTATTCCTGGGAATGATCGGACTCATGCCAGTAGTAATGCCATAGAAGCAGCTAAACTCATTCCACACGCACAATTATTTCAGTTACCAATAACGGATCAAGACGTTGATATTATTCCATTTAGTGACTGGGAACCTCTGGAAACCACTATCTCTGAGCGTGTTATCCAATTTTTAAAAGGCCTCAATTAATGCAAATTCG